>ERZ777305.78-NODE-78-length-149075-cov-14.455174_pt1 | contig 149075 bp, 145 predicted proteins | sample MGYA00374965_ERZ777305 | MGnify/ENA primary metagenome ERZ777305 (study PRJEB29328, sample SAMD00013331) | mouse gut metagenome | study: EMG produced TPA metagenomics assembly of the Metagenome analysis of fecal microbiota from mouse which was promoted...
CGGGTGGCTCTGAAGCGGGAAACTGGTGGCTCCCAAGGGGGATAATATTCAATTTATAGACAATCAGGGGAAATTCAAGGAGGCCATTGATGGAACCCTGGGGGTAGTATCTGACGCTCTGGGAGAGATCAAGAGGGTAGTGGATAATACCTTTGGGAAAGCCAGTGAGATATATGATCAGCACGTTGCCCCCATGTTCAACACCCTGGCGGAAGGGCTCAGCAGCATAACGGGAGTGCTCCTGGATGCGTACAACACACATATCCTGCCGGTACTGGAAGGGCTTCAGGCAAAAGTGGGCCCGCTCATTGATGAGCATATACAGCCCGCCATAAACAAGGGATTGGAGCTGATCGGGAAGATTGCGGATGGAGTGAGCAAAATCTGGCAGCAGACGCTTCAGCCGTTCATTGAGTGGTTTATCACGAACATAGCCCCGTACATAGCGGCGGCCCTGGATGTGGTAGGCAGTGCATTTATGACGGTGTTCGGAGTGATCGCTGATGTGGTAGGGAGCATTTTTGATGCCCTGGGCGGCCTGATTGACTTCATAGTTGGAGTTTTCACCGGAGACTGGCAGCAGGCATGGGAAGGAATAAAAGCCTTCTTTTCGGGCATCTGGGAGGCCATAAAGAGCATTGTATCTCTTGTGTGGTCTGCGATCAAAACCACAATAAGCACGGTTATAAATACGATCAGCACCACAATAAGCACCGTGCTGAATATCATCAAAACCACCTTCAGCACCATACTGGAAAGCATAAAAAATACGGTAACAACCGTTTTCAACACAATCAAGAGCACAATCAGCACAATTATAAATGCTGTAAGCACCACGATCAGCACAGTGCTGAATACGATCAAAACCACCTTCAGCACCGTATGGAACGCCATAAAAACAACCGTGACCACGGTGATCAATACGATCAAGACCACGATCAGCAATGTGATGGCAACGATCCAGACCGGGATCAGCACAGCGCTGAACAGCATCAAGACGGCATGGAGCAACATATGGGAAGGAATGAAAACAACCGTTATCAATATTTTCAATGGGATCTGGAACGGTATAAAAGGGGTGATAAATTCCATCATTGGAGGCATAGAGAAGATGGCCAATGGTGTGATCAACGGTATAAACGGGATGATCAAGGCCCTGAACAACCTGAGTTTTGATGTGCCGGATTGGGTGCCGGGGATCGGAGGGAAAACCTTTGGATTCAACATAGGAACCATAGGCAACATATCAATACCAAGGCTTGCAAAGGGCGGAGTGGTAGACCAGGCAACTCTGGCAATGATCGGAGAAGCCGGGCAGGAGGCAGTGGTGCCTCTGGAAAACAATACCGGGTGGATTGATAAGATAGCGGCAAAGATCGGAGAGATCATTTCCGTGAACATGATGGCCATAATTGGAGATATGGATTCCGGTGATGAGTGGCAGACGATCCACACAACTGTAATGCTTGACACAAAGACACTTGTGGAGCAGGAGGACAAATTCAGAAGGAGAAAAGGCTATAAAATGGCCGTGACGTAAGGGAGGGAGGACAATGGCGGCAAAATTCAATAATATTTTGAAGGTCGGCGGAGTAACCCTCCCCGATCCTTCAAAAATGACCATAGAGGACTATGACATATCCGAAAGCGAGAGAAACGCTAACGGGAAAATGGTTTCACAGATGATCCGGGAGGACGTTCACAAGGTATCATGTGAATGGGCAATGCTGAGGCCAGGGGAATATATGGCCATACGCCGGGCGATAAAAAAGAAGTTTGGCCTGAGCGTTTATTTCTTCATACCGGATCAGGATGCAGAGGGAGAGCTTGATATGTATGCAGGAGACAGAAAAACGCCGGTCTACACATATGAGAACGGTGTGCCGGTATACAAAGGATTCACCCTCAATTTTATTGAAATGTAGGTGATGTGATGCAGTATGTGAGCGCTGAGTATAAGGCGGCCATGAAGCAGGCGGCCAGAAATAAATCATACATGAGGATCAGCCTGGGATTGATAAATCAGGCGGCCCAGACGGCGGCGGAAGTGCAGGGCGGCGGATTCACCTATTTTTCGGATATTGTGAAGCCGCTGAGCAGCGAAACGGTGAGCAGGGTGTACGCCACTTTTGAGAACGATTTTTCAAAAGTGGATAGGAGTATGTATTTCCTGCCGAGAGACAGCCCCGCCGCCGTCTATTATAATGCCGGTATGGTCACGGAGAAACTATGCGGCCATGGTGATGAGCCGGTGGTGATGATCCGGTTCAACACGGCGGATCCGTTGGATATTAAGGGCCTGACATTGGAGTTTGGGGATGCGTACCCGGTGAAGCTGTCTGTTGAGACGGATGAGGGGGTGTTTGAATACGAAAATGAGGGGCCTTCCTTTGCAACGGAGGACACCTTCAACAATACCACATACATGAAAATAACCGCCATAGAGATGGTGAACGGAGTGGGCCGCCTCAGGATCCACAATATTGTATTTGGAATCGGGATCACGTTTGATAATGAGAAGATCGTGAGCGCTGACATGAAAAGCTGTATATCCCCGATCTCTGAAAATCTGCCGAGTATTGATTTTAACGTAACCATTGAAAATATGGATCGTTATTACAATGTGGATAACGAGGACAGCGCCATAAACTACATGGAAACCGGCCAGGAGATGCAAGTGTACTATGGGTATACCCTGAATGATGGGAGCATTGAGTGGGTGAAGGGCGGCACTCTTTTCATGCAGGAGTGGAGCGCTGATGATAAACTGGCCAAGTTTGGGGCCGTGGATATATTTGAGTATATGCAGGATGAGTATAAGCGGGGAGAGTACCGGCCTGAAGGGATCACGCTGTATGATCTGGCCGTGGATGTGTTTGATGATGCCGGGATACTGCCGGAGCAGTATTGGGTGGATCCGTACCTGAAGAAAGTGGTGGTATACAATCCCCTGCCCATGGTGAAGCATAAGGAGTGCCTTCAGCTCATTGCAAACGCCGGGAGAAGCGTGGTGATGCAGAATAGAGATGGAATCATTATGCTGAAATCATCCTTTGAGCCGGAGAAGGAGGTGGCCGCCAACCAGGTGGCAGAATATGGAAATGTGGAGTGCCTTCTGCAAGATCAGCCATACTCCGAGTATGCGGCATTTGAAAGAGATTATGCCCAGGCAGGAGGGCAGCAGTATTTTATGCCGAGGGGCAAGAATTATATAAGAGTGGGCTATGTGAGTGAATCCATAAGCAATGAGGAAGGGTATTTTGATGAAAACCCAGTGATCACGCTGACTATGGAGAGCGCATACACATTCCACAATCTAACTCTTCTTTTCGGCAGCATACAGCCGGTTGACTTCATGATCACAACCTTCAACAACGGGGAGGAAAAGAAGCACTTCAAGAGCAGGAGCATCACGGAGAGGACGGTGGTATATTATGACTTCATAGATACGGACAAAATTACAATAGAATTTACCAGGGCGAAACCGCACAACCGGATCCACCTGAAGCAGATCCTTTTTGGGAGCCAGACAGATTATGAAATCACCTATGATGATCTGACGGCCACGCCATACGGCACCAAACTGGAAAAAGTGAAGGAGCTGAGGGTGGTGAGGACGATATATGCAAAAGGCACGGAGCTGAAGGATCTGACAAGTGATGAGACGGTGTTGGCAGCAGGGCAGCAGGAAGAATTTGAGATAGAATTTGGAAATGCCGTGCATGGCCTGAGGGCCGTGTGTCTGATCAATGACGTGGAGCAGGACTTTGGAGCAGCGATCACAAGCAGCTCCTCATACTGGTGCAAGGTAAGGATCACAAAACCGCCCCAGGAGGCCACAAAGGTGGTGCTGACCATACGGGGGTATGAGTACAATATCAGCACCTCAATGGAATCCACAAAGCTGAATAATGCGGGCAGCATCCAAACATGGAACAATCCATTGATCAGCTCTGCGGAGGATGCCAGGAACCTGGTGGAGTGGGTTGGAGAGTATTACAAGAGCGGAAACCGGTATGAGCTGAAATACAGAGGGGATCCGGTTCTTGATTATAATGATCTGGCCTATCTGGAAAGCCGGTATGTGGAGGATCTCATGGTGAGATTGGAAGAGGTTGGGCTGAATTATTCCGGGGCCCTGAGCGGCACCCTGGTGGCGAGGAGGAAGATATGAGATGGAGTGGATAACACCTAAAACAGATTGGGCGGCCAGGAAGGATGCAGAGGGGAAATATACCGGAGATTATTTCAACACGGAGGACTACAACCGGATCAAAAACAATATTGAGTTTCTGGGATATATGGCAAGGGAATTTTGGGCCGTTTCCGTGAAGTCAATGCCTGACCGGCAATATTATGAATATCCGTATGCGGATGAAATAAACACGTTATCGGATAATCTGGAAGAGATCAATGCCTATGTGAAATGCGTAATAGGCGAGAAAACAATATACAGTGACAACGGCGCATTTATCGGGTATGCGGATCTGAACCGTTTGGAATCTGCCTGCCTGACGCTGTATGAGGCCATGTGGAACCTATACACAAGGCCGGTGAGGCTCCCTTTTCGCCTGGGGGCCTTTTATTATCCATTGAAAAATCCGAGGATTCCGGAACCGGTGAAGCCTTCAAGACTGAGGCTCCCCTTTGGATTGGGTGCAAGGTTGGGCGGGGCATATTATCCATTCAAGGCCCCTTCAGCATATAAAGAGCCTCAGGTGGTAACAGAATTGAAGAGGCTGCCCTTCAGGTTGGGAGATGAGTATTTCCCGCTGAAGGATCCGGCAATACCACGGGAAGAGGTGAAAGAAATCAGGGAAAGGAGGTTGCCTTTAATAGTGGGCCGTGAATATTTCCCGTTTGGAAATCCACGGGAACCCAAAAGAAAGAGGACGCTGCCCAGGAGGTTGGGCGGTGATCATTTATTTAACGGATAGGAGGGCATTATGTCTGTATTAAAAACTGACTATGTTGATGATGTGATCAACGAGGAACTTGCGGCGGATCGCAAGTTTGGAGAGGTGCAGAACGAGGACGGCACCAAAAGCTACAATGATGTGACACCATACACCCAGGAAGGGGATGAGTACGGTGCAAAGCAGATCAATTTTGAGAATAAGCATACCAACTATGCGATTGAGGCGGCAGATCGGACATATGAGGGCCGTGATCTGACGGTGGAATTTGCTGAGGAGATCGCTGAGTTTTCGGATCCGTGGAGATGGATCAAGACAAGGCTTGCCGCACATAACATTGACGGCCTCCACATTGAGGACTACATCCCCATATACATGGGGAGCTATCTGATCAAAATGCAGATTGCCGGAATTAACACCTATACCCGCACAACGGATCAGGAGTTAGGTTGGCATATTGATTGGATCTCAAAAGACTGTTATCCCGATACAGTTCAGTGGTACACGGCCAATGATAACAACGGCACCGCTTCGGATCCGTACCCTTATAACAAGTCAACCGTGAAGAGTTTTCTGGCCGGGTTAGAGGCAAAGCTCCCGGCAGAGGTGCGGGCGGTTATTTCATCAAAGAGATTTTTGATGGAGCAGAGATATTCCGCATCCGGGAAACTGAATGATTCAAACTCATGGGGATGGGGAGATCTGGGGAAATTGTGGATCCCTTCGGAGTATGAGGTGTTTGGATCCCTGATCTGGGCCACAAAGCCCTGGGGTGAGGGGATGGCCGTGCAGTACCCGATCTTTGCAAACAGTTGGAAAAACCGGATCAAGGGGGCCGGTGACGGAGGAGGCCGGGCCGCCTGGTGGCTGCTTTCCGTGTGTGCGGGCTATTCCACTTATGCTTGCGGTGTCAACGGCGGCGGCTTTGCCTACCACGACGGTTGCTCCGCGGCGCTGCGGGTGCCCGTCTGCTTCCGAATCACGGAATAATCATGTACCTATCCCGCCCACCCAGGGGCGGGTAAGGGGTGCGAAAAACGAGGTGAAACATGAGCGTATTAGCAAGGCTGAGAGGAAAGTCTCAAATGGATGTGTTCCAACTGGCCGAGGAGATCAGGGCAGAGGCCACAAGGTTGGTATGGAATACAAACGTGGTACCAAAAGGATGGAGGGATATTTTCTCAAAACCAATGTGCCTCTTGTGCCAGAAATTATATAACCAGATCCGGGCAGCAAATTCAATATGGGCCAACACGGAGGAAAAGGTGCAGGAGAGGAAAGATGCCACTCAGAAGGCAATCAACACGCTCCAAGAGATATATGATCTAATAAACTACATGGCCACCACTCTGCCGGTGGACTGGAATAAATTCGACACCATTCTAAATCTGATGCTGAAGGAAAGCGACAAGCTGAAGAACTGGAAGGATGGGGTAAAACTGAAAAAGAAGTAAAAATATAGGTTATCCGCTGTATATTTTGCGCCGGGCCACCTGGTGGCTGCTTTCCGTGTGTGCGGGCAATTCCACTAATGCTTGCAATGTCAACAACAACGGCAATGCCAACAACAACAGTTGCTCCACGGCGCTGCGGGTGCCCGTCTGATTCACTGCCATATATGATCCGACAAAGTAAGCCGTAAAAAGCTGAAATCTGTATCAGGCAGAGGAAGGAGCGGATAACCGTCACGAAAGTGTGAATAATCTCACCGCCCTCTGGATGCCCATGGGGGCGGTCTGGCTTGATATGGGTGGGTGGACGCTGCTTGCATGGTGCGGGGGTTTGCGCTGATCCCCTGCATTTCATACCCATGCCATTATGCGGTTAGGTAAGCGCAAAATACCGTACAAGGAGGAATTGGGCATAATGACAAGCGAGGAGAGACACGAAACCAGAGCCCAGAGGAGGAGGGCCGCAAGAGAAGCGCACAAACGGGAGAAGTTATCAAAATATGATAATTTTGAGCGTGTGGCAGATTATAACTCTCTGTATAGAGCATACAAGGATGCCAGGAAAGGCGTTTCATGGAAGGCGAGCGTGCAGAGATACGGCTCAGATCTGGGCAAAAACCTATGCAGAACGCATAATGCACTGATCAATGGTGAGGACGTAAGAAAAGGCTTTATCACCTTTGATCTGATGGAGAGAGGAAAGCTCAGGCATATCCAGAGCGTACACTTTTCGGAACGGGTGCCGCAAAAGAGCCTCTCCCAAAATGCCCTGATGCCGGTGTTGGAAAATGGATTGATATACGACAATGGAGCATCCAGGAAAGGCATGGGGATCAGCCATGCCATTGACCGGATCACGCTTCAGTTGGAGGAACATTACCGGAAATACGGAAACGAGGGGTACATATTACAGATTGATCTAAAAAATTATTTTGGCAGTATACCGCATGACAAGCTGAAGGAGATGATCCGGGAGAAATTCACGGATGAGCGGATCATCCGCCTCACTGAGCAATTCATTGATGCCTTTGCAGAGGAAAAGATGAAGGAGATGCAGAAATTCAAAGAGGAGGCGGTTGAGTGCGGGGAAGAATATGCCATTGGCCTGGGATTGGGGAGCGAGGTCTGCCAGATCTGCGCCGTGTCATATCCCAACAGAGTGGATCATTTTGTGAAAGAAATACTCAGGGTACCGTATGGCCGGTATATGGATGATTCATACCTCATCCATATCAGCAAGGAATTTCTGAAGGATGCACTGGAAAAGATCAGGGGAATTTATGAAAGTCTGGGCATAAAGCTCAATGAAAAGAAAACAAGGATCGTGAAGCTGAGCAGAGGCTTCACATTCCTGAAAACGCAATTTTTCCTCACGGAAACCGGCAAAGTGGTGAAAAAGATATGCCGGGATTCCGTAACACGGGAAAGGCGGAAACTGAAGAAATTTGCTAAATGGGTAAATGCAGGAAAGATGGCGTTTTCCAGAGTGGAGCAGCAATATTCTTCATGGAGGGGATATGCCGGGAAAAAGGATGCCCATGAGACGATCAGGAGAATGGATGCCCTATATAACCGGCTATTCATAGATGAATGGAGGTATATCCCAATAGCAGCATAGAAAGGAGAAAAGCAGATGGATAACATGACAAGAGAGCAGATTGAGGCCGAGATCAGAGCCCTGGATGCCCTTATGAGGGAAAAGGACTATATCGGGATCAAGATTGCAATGGGCAGGGCCACGGTGGAAGAGTATGCAGAAGAGATCGCTGAATCTGACAGAATGGCCGCAAAGAAGAATGAGCTCATGGCCATGCTGAAGCAGATGGATGAAGAGGAGTGATAATTTTGTATGCGCCCATGTTGCGCTGAAGCACTGCAAAAGGACATATGAGGAGTGCAACAAAGGGTGCAGGGAATACGGAAATTGTGGGGAATGTGTAAACTATCACATTCCCTACTCACAAGAGCCGTGCAATAACTGTAAGTATCTGAAAGTGGGAGCCAACATAAACCGGGAAGGAGGAAAAGATGGGAATAGGTGAGATCATGGCCGCAATAGCAGCCGGAGCGGGGCTCCTGAGCGTTTTTGTGGAAGTATCAAAAATCAAAATAAATCCGTGGAGTAGCCTCTTCAAGTGGATGGGCCGCAATATGACGGAGGAGGTGAAAGAAGAGCTCAAAGAGGTGAAAAAGGAGCAGGAGCGCATTTTGGAGAAGCAGGATGCCCTTGCCAGGCAGAGGGCCATTGATGCGGCGGATGCCATAAAGGCGGAGGTGTTCCGCTTTTACAATGAGTGCAAAAAGAGGGAAAGACACTCCGAGGCAGAATTTAACCATATCATTCAGCAGAATAAAAAATATGAGAGCCTGGTGGAGTGGCTGAAAGAGCCCAATGGCGTGTATGAGATGGAGTACAAGTACATCATGGATATTTACGCAAAATGCCAAAAGGAGAATGATTTTCTATGAGAAGCGGTGCAAGGATAGGCAGGCGGGAGCTTGCGGAGCATGAGCGGAAAATGAGGGAAATGGAGAACCGTGGCCAGAGAAAGCTCATGGCGGATGAACTGAAGCAGAAAAAAGAGGAATACTGGCCAAGAAGGAAGTGGCCGCCCACGGCCAAGGTTGCCATGGGGTACATATTTTTATCATGTACGGTGGTGCAGATCTACTCCATGGCCGCAATGTGGCATTTTGCGGATCTCTCCGCACTGTATAGCCTCATAGGGGCAACGGTGGGGGAAACAATAGCATACTGCGCTTATGCGGCGAAATCGGCCAGGGAGAACACGAAGGGCGGAATCGTGCATGATATGGCCATGAAGGAGCAGGAAGGCAATGGAGAGGCCCAGGAAGGGCCGGAAAATGAAGCGAAAGGATGAAAAGACTATGGATGAATTGTTATTTACTATTATCAAACTTTTGGTGATCGTGGTGATCACCGTGGTGATGAGGTACGGGATCCCTCTTCTGAAGGGCTTTATTGAGAGCACAAAGCTCAATGAGGCGGTGAAGTGGGCAAAATGGGCCGTGGATTCTGCTGAGCAGACGATAAAAAAGGGAGGATCCGGGGCCGAAAAGAAGGCTATTGTAACCCAATTCCTGAAGGAGATCCTGACAGAGAAAAACATTGCATTATCGGATGCACAACTGGATGCACTGATTGAGGCGGCGGTGTTCGCTATCAACAGCAACAAAGAAGGGGCATAAATGAGGGCGGTGATGGCCTATGCCATAGTGGCGGTGATAACCCTTGCCATTCTGCTGAGGCGTTTTGGAGGCAGGATAGAGGCAGGGGATATGCAGAGAACAGAGTACCCGGAGGGTGCAGGAGCGGGAATGATAACCGCCTGCATCCTCTTTATTTTGTGCGTACTGGCGGCGGTGGCGTGGCCCCTGCTGCCGGTGCTCTGGATCGCATTATGGGCATATCGGAGAGGAGAGAGCGGATGAACATAAAAGAAATTGCAGAGAAGGCAGCGCCTATCATATTTTCCCATGAAGGAAATTATGGATCCGTGAACCGGAACGATAACGGGGCCATATCGGTGGGAAAAGTGCAGTGGCACGGCAGCAGAGCACTGAGCCTCATGAGGGAGATCTGCGGCGCTCTGGGAGCCCAGAGGGGCCGGGAAGTGTTAGGGGCGGCGCTTTATGCGGAGATCACCGCAAAAGGCACTAAATGGGGCACCAGGAAGGCCACAGAGCAGGAGGCGGCGCTTCTGTCTGCCGCACTGAGTACGGAGGAAGGAAAGAAGGCTCAGGATGCGCTTGCCATGAAGGACATAACCGGATATTGCACCCATGTGAATAGTTTGGGTGTGAAGGATCCGGCTGCAATCATATTCATGGCGGACATTGAAAACCAGGGAGGGGCGGGAGCCTCTGCCCGGATCATAAAGGCGGCCAGTGGAAAGACGCTTGATGCGCTGTATGCTTCAGCAAAAAGTGACAGGGTATTCAATAAATATATGGCCCGGAGGGATGCGGTATATAAAGCCGTGGCGGGCCTTCAGGAAGGGGGAAAACAAGTGGCGGTATTGATTGGCCATGCAAGCATTGATGAAAATGGAACCATTCAGGGGAAAACGCCTGGGGATCAGACAACAAAGGAGATATGCACAAGAGGATGGTACAGCAAGCAGTGGAACGTATACATTGAGTGCCTGGATGATGAACTGGCAGAGCGGGCGGCGGCGATCATGGAGCAGATCTGCGCTGATGATCATTTTGGATATTCTCAGCCAAACAGATGGACGGGGTATAATGCGATCATCAACAACGGCAGGAAGGTGGCCGGTGCCAAGGGTGATTTTGATTGCGGCTCCCTGATCATTGCCTGCTATATTCTGGCCGGTTTATCCATTGCGGCCAGTGGCTACACCGGAAACCTGAAGAGTATTCTGGTAGGTACCGGAAAATTCAAAGCATACACGGATGCGGCCCATGTAGGATCTGATGCGTATGCAAAGAGGGGCGGCATTTACCTGAAGGAGAGCTCTCATGTGGTGATGGCCCTGGGCAGGGGCTCAAAAGCCTCAGGAACGGCCTCAGGAGCCTCTCAGGGCACGAAACCGGCAGCAGGCAATAAAACATATGTCGGGAAGGGAATTGGCACCGCAACGGCCCGCACAAATATGAATGTAAGATCGGGGAGCAGCACCACGCACGGATCCATTGGAGGCGTGAATAAGGGGGCCTCCGTGGAAGTGTTGGAGATCCTGAGCAACGGATGGTATAAGATCGTATGGCCGGGAGCTGCCTGCGGGTATGGGTATACAAGCAATGCGGCGGGCCAGTATTATACCTATGTGGCCAACGGATCCACGGCGGGCAATGCCTCCCTGAAGGCGGTGGGAGCCAAGAGCAAAGATACCGCACTGGCGGGATCCTACAAGACAACGGCACCACTCAATATGAGGGCAAAGCCGGGAGTGCTGAAGAGTGATAATATCATCATGGAGATCCCGAAAGGAGCCACGGTGCGGAACTATGGTTTTTATACCATGGTGCAGGGCGTGAAATGGCTCTATGTGGAATATAACGGAAAAGTGGGCTTCTCTTCTGAGGAGTACCTGAAAAAGAAATAAGGAGGAGCAGGAAGATGGCAGAAGCAAAGAAAGAAGAAAAGAAGATCAGGGTGATGGTGGCCACGTTCACGGCCTCCTGCGGAGATCGGGCCAAGAACCTGAAGGATGATCTGGCGGCAGCAGGATATGAGCGGTTTGAGGTGAAACCGGCTGAGGGCCTGCCGGGCTACATCATGGTAGAGACGGCCTGCGGGAGCCAGGAGGAGGCCCAGAAGCTCATTGGAGAGCTGAAGGGCAAAGGGATCCGGGCCAGTATTTGCAAATAGGCAGGAAAAAGGAGGCGGGCCGGTTGGCCTGCCTCCATAATACTCACTATTTTATTCTGAGGGGAGACAGGCTGATTATCGGCGAGGTGCGGGGAGGCGAGGCGGTGGATATGTTGCAATGTCTGAATACCGGGCATGACGGTTCGCTCTCAACCGGGCATGCAAACAGTGCGTCGGACATGCTGTACCGCTTAGAGACGATGGTGTTGATGGGAATGGAACTGCCGCTTGCGGCTATCCGCGGGCAGATTGCATCAGGTTTGGATGTGATCGTGCATTTAGGGAGACTGCGGGATAAGTCACGCAGAGTGTTGGAGATCACGGAGGTAATCGGTTGTGAGAACGGCGCGATCTGCACGCAGCCGCTGTATCAGTTTGAAGAGGAAGGTGAAGATGATCAAAAAAGAATTGTCGGAGTGCTCAGGAAACGAGCGGAATTATACCATACGGAGAAACTCTGCGCTGCCGGATTATCGTGAGTACCGGTTCAGCCCGAGGGAGAGCGCAGTATGCATGGTGTATGCGGGGGTACTGATTATGGTGATCGCCTATTTATTTTACCGTTCTCTCTATGCGGTGCTGATCCTGTCCCCGCTGATGATTTCTGTATACCGGTTAGAACAGGGCAGAAAAAAGCGTGTGCGCAGGCAATGTCTGGAGCAGCAGTTTAAGGATGCGCTGCAGGCAATGACTGCGGCACTGCAGGCTGGCTATTCTGTTGAAAATGCGATTCGGGAAACACTCGGAGATATGATACAGATGTATGGACAGGACGGTCTGATCACGCGGGAATTTTCCCGCATCGTACAGGGTGTGCGGAATAACCGGACGCCGGAGGAACTGATGGAGGAATTTGCACTCCGCAGCGGTTCGGAAGATATTACTGAATTTGGTGAGCTGTTCGGAATCGCCAAACGAACGGGAGGAAACCTGACGGAAATCCTAAAGTCCTGTGGAGATACCATTTGTGACAAGCTTGACACAAAAAAGGAGATTGAGACCGTCATGGCGGCAAAACGGTTAGAAGGACGGCTGATGGACGTGATACCATGCGTGATCATCCTGTACATCGATGTGACTTCACCCGGCTTTTTCAAGTGTCTCTATCATAATCCGCCAGGCATTCTTGTAATGACGATCTGCCTTGCGGTGTATCTGACGGCTGTTTTACTGTCCGAAAAAATCATGTCAGTGGAGGTTTGAAGGATAACGATGAGCATACGGATATGTCTTGTGATTTTAACAGGTTATTTGACTCTTTTCCTTTTCTCACGCGGTCAGTCCGTAACGGGTGTAAGGGCGGGAGGAAGGAAGCCGCCGAGGTGTTTTATGCAGATGGCGGCGCTGCTGATCGGAACGCTGTCAGTAAAGCGGCGGTCAGTATTCGCAAAAACGGATATGCACATGGAGGAGGAATTAAACAGGTGGTATCCCGGCGGTGCGGAAAATGCCCGTTTCTGCTATCGGAAGGACAAGCTCGCCTATGCGCTGCTGATCGTTGCGGCAGGCACGCTGTTGTCGCTTGGCATGTGTGTAAGCAGCCGGCAGGACCGACGGGACGTGGAGCATATCATACGCGGCGGTTACGGTTCCGCGCAGACCGTGACTTTGACCGCACAGCTGGAAACCGTCAATGGCAGGCGGGAAGAAACGGTTCCTGTTACCGTAAAAGGAAAAGAGTATGCGAAGGAGCAGATCGACGCCTATATGGAAGAAATCAGGGATCAGCTTCCGGAAATCATTCTGGGAGAAAATGAGGATATTGACCATGTGGTAAGACCGCTTAATCTGATCAGACAGATGAATGACAATCCTGTCACAATTAGCTGGAGCAGCAGTGACTATGGATTGATAGACAGCAGGGGGGAAATTCAGGCGATGGATATTCCGGAGGAGGGAGAGCTTTGTATGCTGACGGCCAGACTGTCCTGTCAGGGTTATGAAGCGGAGGAACGATTTTATGTCCGCCTGTGCAGGGGTCAGCAGACGCAGGAGGATCCGCTTCTTAAGTCTCTCAGACAGGCATTGCAGGAGAAGGAGGAAGAGAACCGGACAATGGATACCTTTACGCTGCCGCAGGAGGTTGACGGAAACAGGGTTGTATGGATACGCAGAACAAAGGACAACAGCCTTGTGATCTTAATGCTCACACTGGCGCTTGCCGCCGGAGTGTATCTGGCATTTGACAGTGATCTGAAAAAGCAGATCCGTGAACGAAGGCAGCGCCTTTTGGCGGAGTATCCTGAATTTGTCAGCCGTCTGGTGCTCCTTATGAGCGCCGGAATGACAATACGCGGTGCCATGCAGAAAATGGCCGGCGACTATGAAGAGCGCAGGATGAAACGGAGAAAACCTTATGGAAGAAAACAGAGGAAAGCCTTTTTAAGGATAGAGAATAAAGAGCAGATCTATGAGGAGGTCGCCATTGTATGTCATGAACTGAATAGCGGCATTCCGGAGGCAAAAGCGTATTATCGCCTTGGCAGACGCTGTGGGGAACCGCATTATGTCAGGCTGTGCATGCTTCTTTCCCAAAATCTGAAAAAAGGAACAGCCGGACTGCTTATTTTGTTAAAGGCAGAAGCGTTAGATGCGCTGGAGGAACGAAAGAGGAATGCAAGGCGGCTTGGAGAAGAAGCAGGAACAAAGTTGCTGCTGCCGATGATGATCATGCTCGTGATCGTTATGGTGATCATCATGATCCCGGCATTTTGGTCTTTTACGATGTAAAGTGCCGGAATGCATGAAACTAGAACAGCGGACATTTGCGAAACACCCAAATTAAGTGTTTGGATTGTGTAAATATCATTATTAATGGGTGTTTCGCAATTGCCTGAAATTAGAACAAAACCGAAAGGAGAAGGAACTATGGAGAAAATGAATAGGAATGCAGGAGAAGTCATCTATGATGAATTTGAGGCGGAGCGCGCGGCAGGCGTGCAAGAGGAGGAAACAGCGGGGTCCGGCATGCGTGTGCGCGGAGTCTGCCTGATGGAATGCGGGGTGGAAAACGAAGAGGAAAATGAATGGGAAAATGAAGAGGAAAATGATGAGGGATTTTGTCATAATAACCGGGGGATGGGAACGGTCGAGATCATTCTGATCATTGTGGTATTGGTTGGACTTGTTATTATCTTTAAGGATCAGATCACGCAGATCGTCAATTCTCTTTTTGGTAAAATCACGCAGCAGACTGGGGGTATGTGATGAGGAAGGGCGGGATAACGGTATTCCTTACTTCCATGCTGCTGTTGTTTGTGACATTGGTGTCGGCATGTGTGGAGGCCGTGCGCTTTTATGCGGTTGGGGTTGAAGCCGAATGTGCGGTCTCTATGGGAATGGATTCGATTTTTGCGGAATATCACCGGGGGCTTTTGGAGCGGTATGATCTGTTTTTTATCGATTCCTCATACGGAAGGGAACAGCCGTCCTATCACCTGACGGAAGCGCATCTGTGGGATTATGTATCGGCAAATCTTTCTGCGGGAGACGTCCCGGTTAGGAACGGACGGGATTTTCTAAATATGCATTTGGAGGGGGTATCGATCACGCAGGCGGCGCTTGCCACGGACTGTGCAGGCAGGGATGTAAAATATCAGGCGGTTTCCTATATGAGAGAGAGAGCAGGGCTCGGATTGGTCGAAGAGATACAAATGCAGATGGATACCGTATATGGTAACGGATTAGACGTACGCGACGTAGAGCGCGAGACGGAGGAGATTCAGGCGCAGATCGACGGGACGCCGCTTCCGGAGCAGCAGCTTGAGGACGGCAGTTTTGTTAAAGTGAACGTGGACAATCCTGCAGACAGCGTAAACGAGGGACGGTTTCAGGGAATTTTGTATCTTGTAGCTGAGCAGGACAGGCTTTCCGGACAGACGATCAATTCTGACAATTATGTCAGTTCACGTACGCTGAGTACAGGAACCGGACCTGCATGCGGGGGAGAGTCATTTTCCTTTGTAGATGAAGTGCTTTTCGGGGAATATCTGATGGAGAAATGCGGAAATTACAGAAAACCGTCTATGGAGGGCGCGCTTCAATACGAATTGGAATATATTCTCGCGGGAAAGAACAGCGATATCGAAAACTTACGCTGGGTGGCTGGACGCCTCATTCTTTTTAGGGAAGCGGCGAACGCGGTGTATCTTTATTCTGACCGTGTCAAGGTGGCGGAAGCGGATGCGATGGCATGGGGACTGGCAATTGTATCGCTTGAACCGAGCCTGCAGCCGTTGATCAAACATTCCATTTTATTGGCGTGGGCTTATGCGGAAAGCGTGCTCGATGTCAGGCGGCTTTTTTCGGGGAAGTCGGTGCCGCTTCTCAAAAGCCGGGAAACATGGCGCTTATCCCTGGAACATATGCTTGATTATCTGGGTCATCTAGGTTCGGCGGACGACAGGGAGGAGGACGGGCTTTCCTATGAAGATTATCTGCGTCTGCTTCTATTATTGGAAAAAGAAGATATAAAAACGCTTCGCTGCATGGACGTGATCGAAATGAATCTGCGCACACTGCCGGGGGACGAACATTTTCGCATGGATGGCTGTATGGATGCCCTGAGGGCGGAATTCAGTATCAGCGGAGGGTTTGGCGAGTATTTTAATCTGGCGGCGCAGTATAGTTATCTGAACAGATAGGAGGTGTTGTGCGATGCCCTTTTTACCGGAGCAAAAAAGAAACTGTAAACTAAGCAAAAAAAGGATCAGCTCTCTCTGGGTACATCGCAGCGTTATGCGGCGTATATTCTCTCACAATTCATTTTACAAGAAGACGCATGTCTGCGGCTCCTTGGACCGATATGGTACCCCCAAACCAATTCGGCAGAAAAATTGCTGCGGTAAGAGGGTATCGCACAATGCCTCCGGATATGATAGAAAAAGGCGTGCATCCATGACGCTTGAGGCAGCCATGGTGCTGCCGCTGTTTCTGTTTGCCGTATTGAACTTATTTGCAGCAGTCAATGACATTACGTTTCATGTAAAAATGCAGACAGCAATGCATCAGACCGGGCTTACGCTTGCACGGCATGCTTATGCATATGAAAAGATCGGGCAAGGAGTCGGATTACCGGAGTCCGTGCTGGGGGATGTTATTTTTACTCAGGCGTATGTGAGGGACAAGGTAACAGATGCAGTAGGAGAAGCAGAGATTGCGCATATGGGGATACATAACGGGGCGGATGGCATCTCTTTTCTGCAGTCGGAAGTTTTAACAGGCGATACGGTTACAATGATTGCGGATTATCGCATGGATGCTTTGTTTTTGCCGGAGAGGTTTACTTCTTTTCGAATGGTCAACCGCGTCTGCCTGCGTAAATGGACTGGGTATGATAATGCTGCGGGCGCGGAGCTTGGGGACGGGCATGAACAGACCGTATATGTTACGGAATATGGGGAAGTCTATCACAATTCGCGGAACTGTTACCACATCAATGTGTCGATCCGGCAGACGGATGCGGAACATATTGGCGGGGAGCTAAATGAAAACGGCGGCAGTTATAGTGCGTGCGAGCTGTGCGGCGGTCACAGAACGAGCGGTGTTTTTTATATTTCTGCGGACGGAGAGCGCTATCACACAACGGCGGCGTGCAGGGCGCTGCGCAGAACGGTCATGGCGGTTCCGCTGTCTGAAGTCGGTTCACGGACACCTTGTCATAACTGTGGAGGATTGGGATAAAAAATCTGAGGAAAGGAATCATGCCGAAGGAGGCACGGAACCATGCTGGGGGTACGGAATCATGCTAGGGAGCATGGAACCATGCTGCGGAGAGCATGGCGGAAATTATATGAGGGATGGAGTGTGGCTGACAGCAGGGATCTTTCTATTCTATTGCGCCTATTGCGATCTGCGCTGGGGGATGATTTCCGTAAAAAGCTGCCTGATTGCGGCGGGAGCGGGGATAGTGCTGAGAGCGGCAGGAGCGCCGGAGACAGTGCCGGTTTTAATGGAATGGGCTGCCGGTCTGATTCCGGGGGTGTTTGTAATGGGCATTGCCGTCGGAAGCAGGGAACAGATCGGAAAAGGGGATGCATGGATCCTGCTTGCATTAGGCGTACTGGTGGGTGCAGGGCGATGCATGGGTCTGTTTGTGACAGCGCTTGTATTGTCGCTGCCCTTTTCGGCGGTATGGCATGTAGCGTGTCATTGGAAGAAATGTGGAAGGAACATCTTTGCGACTCCGGTGAAAGAGGAGGGACAAACGGCGTTTCCGTTTGCGCCGGGGCTGCTGCTTGCCTATGTGCTGTGGTCGGTCTGACGGTTGGGAGGAATGTTTGTGGAAAGAGTAGGAAGAATCCAAAAGGATATGCGTGGGAGTGCAACGATCGAAATGGCAGTTTTGATGCCGATGATGATGCTTTTGATCATATTGCTCATCTATATGGCTCTATATTTATACGACAGAAGCGTACTGTATGGTGATGCATATCTGGCGGCGCTGCGCGCATCCGGGAAGCCGGAGACGGGAAGTGAGGAGTTGTATGCAGAGGCGGACGCAGTATTTACTTTGCTGCAGGAAGGACAGCTTATTGCTCTGCCTGCCGTGGCGCGCGAGCTTAATGTTGATGCGGACGGTGTGCGGATCAGGTACAACGGGGAAGTCATCGTTCCCGTAATGGAAACAAGTATCATTTTTGAGCGGTGGAAAAGCTATGCATTTTCAGGCGAGGCTTATGCGCAAAGGCATCGTCCGGTGACGTTTATCAGGAGATGCCGTGTATTGGAGCGGCTATTGCAGGAGGAGGACTATGGAGAAGAATATGATTGAAGTTGAATGGATCGATGAGGAACGGATTGATGATGAGGAGCAGACAACCGTGCAAATGCAAGATAAGACGGAGTTCAGGAGGGTGCGGGAAGGGGGAAGAATCTATCTGACCTGCGTATGTGAGAGCGATTGCGCCGACGAAGAGATGATGCTTACGGATAACAGACCCGACGGATATTTAAGTGTTATGAAAAAGTGCGTAAACGGACAAATCCTTTTTTGCTATGATATTACGGGTCGGCAGCCGTTGTCCGGCTGCTATCAGAAACAACCGGTCGGTCATGAGGAACTGGCTTCACTGCTGGTATCGGTCAAAAGTTGTCTGGATCATGCAAGGGAGTATTTGCTCTCAGAGGATAATCTGGTATTGAATCCTGCTTATGTATACAGGAATTTGACAGGAGAGGCGTTCTATTTTGTATATGCCCCGTCGCTGTCTGGCACATTTACGGAACATATCAGGGAGCTTGCAAAATTTCTGATGGAACATGTTGATTATAGGGAGGATCCGGCTGTGGCGCTCGCGGGTCAGTTTTTTCAGTACACGGAGGCAGAAAATTTCAGTATGGCAGTGTTTTTGGAAGAAAGCATAGAATATATCGAGCATATGGGAACGGGCGGGCAGGATGAAGAGCGTGGGGAGGACATGCTTACGGAAAGCGGAACACAGCGTGAGGAGACAGGATTTTCCGGGGAAGAAGAGGAAGCAGATAAAGGGATGTGGCCGGTACGACGTATCTGTATAACGATCGCAGCGGCGTCATTCCTTGCCGCATTTTCCCTGCCGGAGAATGCGTGGCCATTTCTCACGGCAGGAGCCTGCGCCTGCGCCGCGGCAGGGATCCTGCCCTGTTATATCAGACGTGCGGGGCGCAGACTGCTTCAAAAAGAGCGTGATGTATTTATGTTTTCAGGCGGCGAAACTGCAGATGTATCTTCAGCCGGGTGCGGCGCGGTCCAGTCGGGATCAATGCATGGATGATAGGATTCCGGAAGCGCATCCAATACGTAGCGATAGAAGTCGTTGTTCAAAATGCCAGCAGTATAGCTGTATAGACTGCGGACCTGCTTTTTTATGACTTCCAGATATTCTTCATCGGGCGCTGAAGCATCCGACCAGTCCGTTTGTCCGGTACTTTTGTGATAGGCAACCCTGTCTGTGATAAAACTGCGGTCCGAGAAGATCACAAGCGGCGCGCTGTCCGACAGGATATCTCTGCCTGCATATAGCCTAGAGTCATAAGAGAAACCAAACAAGTTTAAGAGTGTGGGAAGGACGTCCTGGGAGCAGGCTGGTTTATCCACGATGACGGTATCCATCTCACTATTCCAAAGAATCAAATGATTGCGATAGATGTCAAGTGTATTCCGTAAAGGCTTTCCTGCGAGTTCCTCCAGATGATTGATCTCCATACCGTACGGGTAATGATCGGCGGATAGGCAGATGACCGTGTCTGACAGCCTGCCGGCGGCGTCCAGCTCTTTGATCAGATACTCCAGAGCGCGGTCAAGCTCTATGTTACATGCAATATAGGCGCGGCCTTCGCCGGAATAGGGCAGACCGGCAACTTCCTCGCGGTGCAGGGAGGACATCATATTGCCGCTGAAGCTATAATTCATATGGCCGGATACGGTCATATAATATACATGGAACCGGTCTTCCCCGATATATTGGGGAATTGTCGCCTTCATCATATCCAGATCGGACGCCGGCCAGTAATTTGCGTTCTCCATCTCAAATATCTGTCCGCCCCAGACGGATTCCTCTAAATTTCCGAGGCTGCTTGCCTGCCATTTATAGCCGAGATTAGGGTGGGAAAGGTGACGCTTATAATAGTCGAGCGTATTGTTGTGATAGGCATAGCTGTGCGCACCCTCTAGGGAAAAGAAGGAGGGCAGGGCAAACGGCATTGCAATCTCCGAACTCCTGCGCATGGAAAACTGCTGATCGGGAATTAAGCCGGTCAGGTTTGTATATTCTCCATCGCTTGTAGAGGTGCTCCATAGCGGGACGTAATACTGCTCAAATACGAAGCCTGAATGAATCAGCTTATAGAGTGTGGGTGTCAGCGTTTCATCGACCGCATAGGGGGAAAAGCCCTCCGCCGTGAGGTAAATGAGGTTATAACCCCGGAACATGCCGGTATATTCATTCCGGTTTGTTGCAGGCATGCTCTGTAAATATTCTGCAAGTTTGATGATCTCTTCGGAACCGGCTTCTGCGGTCAGACGCTCAAAATCGATCGGCAGAACGTTTGGGGAGGTGTCTAACGGTTCCGGTTCATCTGTGTAAGTTTCGGAAGAGCTGCCGGCGGAGACAGGATCGCCGCCGCTGGTGTGTGTCCCGGTGGCATCTGCATCGACTGACGGGTTTGTACCGGGTTTTGCCGAAGACGCGGGATTGCCCGCAATAACGGAGCCGCCGTCCGTTGAATGGGCGGCCTCATCAACAGCAGTTATGTCCGAATGCTCCGGGGAGCTTTCTGTGGAAGTCTGATCCGGAAGACTGACCCATGATTCAAGAGAGTCTTCTGTTTCGGGAAAGATACCACCGCAGAGATCTCTGACCACGGAGGGCATAACACCGTAGGTTGAGACCACTCCGTGAGGGTTGTAAAATTCACTGTAATTTTCATAATAATCTGTGTGTGCATAAAATCCGATCACACAGATTAGCACATAGGAACACAGACCGATAACTGTGATGCCGGCGTTTAGCAGGTATTCTCTTTTATGATGATGTTCAAGAGGAAGAAACCGCTCATCCTTTGACCGGCGCTTTCTAAGCAGGATACCTGCTATGGCAAAAGGTACGGCAAGCGCGAGCAGCAGACCCGATGCGTGGACAATGCCGGTAAATGCTTCGCGCCAATAATTTGTCAAGGCGTCTTTGCCGCCGTTTGTGACGGCTGCCAAAAGAAGAGGCTGCTTAAAAATCCTCATATAAACAAGCTGGAAAGCAAATAGCAGGTACGCAAGCGATAATAAGATGAAAAAAACCGCGCGATTTCCCTTTCGGTGAAAAAGTCCCGTGAATAATGCCGCGAGCCCGGCGAACGCGGTACATAGGGGAATGGCGATCAGCGGGTTTGCCGGCGCAAGCCCCAGACAGCCAATGTGATAGACGGTTTCCATATATAAGAGTGTGAGAAAATAAAACAAAAACGTTCGTAACATGGCAAAACACTTCTTTCTTCTGCATCTTATATTAAAAGTATCACATTTCGACAAAAAAAGGGGAAATGTTACGCATTTTAACATAAGATTCATAATCCCTTTATATATGAACAAAAGAGTTTGCGGGGAGTTTGTCTTCTACAAACTCCCCGCAAACTCTTTTGCAAACTCTTTATGGGGTTTTGCATTTGACACGATCCGGCTAAAATGCTACGCTTATCATTACAAGAAAAGCAGGGGCAGGAAAACATATGACAGAGCAGTTAGCCGGATATATGCAGGGCAGGGGTTACCAGATGATGGTGACGAATGTGCCGGGGCTGGTGTTTCTTTTCCGACAGGAAATGCAGTCCGTAAATGTTTTGATCGTGATAGAGGAACTTGACGGCAGTATTTTACCGGAACAATACCATGATATCAAAGAGCAGATGCACAACGTATTTGAGCGGCGCGGTGCGGGGGAACTGCATACAATGGGTCTGATGATCACAAATAAGCCCGAGACGGCATTGTCGCTGTATGGAGACGAGCATTTTCTTTGGCTTATTGACAGTCGGAGCAGCAGGCTGCTCGTCTATGAGCATCAGGCGGAGGACTTTTATGGTCTAAAAGGAATACTGGAAGAATTTCTTACAGAATATGAAGGAAGCCTTAGCGTAAAGAGAGAGGAATCCGGTGCAGGGGATACGTGGAATCACAGCGCGAAAGGCGGGGATCATGTCACAGGGAACGGGGCTTCCGCAAGCGGTGAGGGACAGCGAAGCTTTAGGCAGACGCTTCAGAATCTTCCGCTTGTAACGGGGCTGCTCGTGTCTGTAAACGTCATTGTATATTTGATATGTACATGGAGCGGGGAAGTATTGTATAATAGTGGAGAACTTCTCGGAGCGGCGGTTATGGAGCGGGGCGAGTTCTACCGAATGATCACATGTATGTTTCTGCATGCGGATACCGGGCATCTTTTCGGAAATATGCTAATGCTCTATGCGCTTGGAACGATGCTGGAGCAGCATTTTGGCCACATTCGCTATGGGCTCTTATATCTGTTGTCGGGTATCGGTGCGGCAGCGGCCTCTATGTGGTATCAGCTGTGGGCGGGAAGGCTGACCGGCTCCATCGGTGCAAGCGGAGCGGTGTATGGTCTGATCGGTGCGCTGCTTTTCCTTGTGATCGCGGGCCGCGGGCGGTTTCGGAGCGTTACGTTTCCAAGGATCCTGCTATGCATCGCATACTCGTTATACAGTGGACTGGCGGCGGAAAATATAGATAATGCGGCGCATATCGGAGGATTGCTGTGTGGATTTGTGCTGGCAGTTATACTCTCTATAGGGAAGTCTGCTCATACGCAGATCGGTACCGATGAGCGGATCGATGGGATTTAGACAAGAAAGGAACGGACAAAGAATGAGGATTCATATTTATTACGGCGGGCGGGGGCTTGTGGATGACCCGACTATTTTCGTGATCAACCGGATGGATGCGGTCTTAAAAGAGCTGAATGTGAATGTTGAGCGGTTTAACCTCTATGAGCTGAGAAGTACGATCATGACGCTGCCGCAGACGTTAAAGGATGTAGACGGGATCATTCTTGCGACAACAGTAGAGTGGTATGGGATCGGCGGCTATATGCAGCAATTTTTGGATGCGTGCTGGCTGTATGGAGATAAGGAAAAGATCAGTGAGATTTATATGTGTCCGGTAGTCATGGCGACAACCTACGGGGAAGGAGAGGGAAAACTTCACCTGTCTAATGCGTGGGAAGTGCTGGGAGGGCGCCCGTGCAGCGGAATCTGCGGCTATATCGCAGATACGGTCTCACTTGAAATGAATGAGGGCTATCATCGGCTGATCGACAAAAAAGCGGAGAATCTGTATCGGACGATCAATCAAAAGCTGCCGGATTTTCCGGCGAGCAATCAGGCAGTGCGTCAGCGCGTCTGTCAACCGAAGGACATGTCGCTAACGCCGCAGGAGGCGGAGCAGCTGTCGCAGTATGTTTCGGATGACCGCTATGTGAAGAAGCAGAAAGAGGATATTCAGGAACTGACCAGCCTGTTTCGGGAAAAACTTGATAAGACCGATGCGGATGACACAACAGCGTATATTGAGGATTTTCGCAGGCATTTTCAACCGCTTGCGGGCTTTGCCGCTTCCTATCGCTTCCGCATAGAAGGAAGGAAGAAACCGTTCATTTTACAGGTCACGAATTCAGAACTGATCTGTGAATACAGAGAATTGGATAACGCCGATATGGATATACAGCTGGATAATAATGTGATGAATGAGATCGTGAGTGGAAGAATGACGTTTCAGAGAGCGTTTATGGGCGGCTCCATGAAGATGAAGGGCGACTTTAAGATTTTGCGGACGTTGGATCAGTTGTTTGATTTTACGATGTAGGGGCTGCTGCGGCGGGAAGAGGACTAAGAAAGTGCGGAATTTGTGTCCGCAGGTGAAGACCGTGTAGAGAGAGGAGCATGATTGTAACGATGAAAGATCAGAATTGTATATTTTGTAAGATCGCAAATGGTGAAATTCCAAGCAGGACGATTTATGAGGATGAACAGTTCCGAATATTTTTGGATCTTGCTCCGGCATCGAAAGGACATGCGCTGATCGTGCCGAAAGAACACTATGCAAATTTATTCGTACTTCCGGATGAGCTTGCGGCGGACGCCATGCGCCTTGCAAAAAGGCAGGCGGCAGATATGAAAGAAAAGCTTTGCTGCGATGGGTTTCAGCTTGTGCAGAATAATGGGGAGAGTGCAGGGCAGACCGTATTCCATTTTCATCTCCATCTGATACCGCGGTATCGAAATGACGGACAGACGATCGCGTGGGAGCCTGGAAATCTGTCAGCAGAAGAACTTGATGCGGTAAAAGCACAGATTCTTTCATAAATTATATAAATAAAAAAAAGAGTTCTGCAAATGCGAAACAAAGAGAGTGCCGTTCCTGCGGAACTCTTACAACTCATAAACGAATCAAAACAGGGGATTGAAGCTATGCTTCGATCCCCTGTACTTCTTCTATCAGATTCAGGATGGTATGAATGGAGTCTGTCTGCGAACTTTTGCTCATGGCGTCGATATAAATGTGCCGGTTGCAGTAAAGCTCGTGTACCTTATCCGTGAGTGTTTCATTATCCAGATATTCTTCTTCGATCACCATGCTGAAGCCCTGGGCTTCGAACGAATGCGCGTTTAAGATCTGGTCTCCGCGGCTGCTCGTAGTGGGCAGAGGGATCAGAATGTTCGGTTTTTTCAGTGAAAGCAGCTCGCAGATCGCATTAGCGCCGGCGCGTGAAATGACAAGATCCGACATGGCAAAAATATCTTTCATTTCGGATTTGATATATTCGAACTGCTTATAACCCGGCTTTGTCAAAAGCAGATTATCCACCTTATCCTTTCCGCACAGATGAACGATCTGGAAGTCCTCTAAAAGTGCGGGCAGCGCCGAGCGCACGGCTTCATTGACGGCAGCAGAACCCTGTGAACCGCCCACAACCATGATAACGGGTTTGTTTGCAGAAAAACCGCATAGGTCAAGACCTGCGATACGGCTGCCTTTTGCGAGTTCCTCGCGGATCGGGGAGCCGGTTAAGATGGCCTTGCCTTCCGGAAGATCCTTTAGCGTTTCCGGAAAATTACAGCATATTTTGGTTGCCGCGCCGACACAGAGCTTGTTGGCAAGACCGGGCGTCATATCTGATTCATGGATCACGCAGGGGATACCAAGAGAAGCGGCAGCCCGTACGACGGGGACGCTGACAAAGCCGCCCTTAGAAAAGACGACGTCGGGCCTGATCTGTTTGATGAGTTTTTTTGCTTCAAAGTAGCCTGCGATAACGCGGAACGGATCGGAAAAATTCTTGGGATCAAAATAACGACGAAATTTTCCGGTAGAAATGCCGTAATAGGGAATATCGAAATCGGCGATCAGACGCTTTTCGATTCCCTCATAGGAACCCATGTAGTGAATATCATAATTCTTTTTCATTAGAGAGGGCAAGAGCGCAATGCAGGGTGTAACATGTCCGGCTGTTCCGCCGCCCGTCAATAAGATCCGTCTCATGAATCATGCCTCCAAAGAGATTTTAGTTTTGAAGCATCGTTTCTAATGCGTGAGCAAGCTGATCCGGACATGAAGTAGATTTCATACCGCAGCGGATACCTTTTAAGCGTTCGATCGCATCCTGCGGAGCCATTCCTTTTACGAGGCTTGAAATGCCCTGCAGATTACCGTTGCAGCCGCCCGTAAAACGGACGGATGAGATTACGCCGTTTTCCAGTTCAATGTCGATCTCGGAAGAGCAGACGCCCTTGGGTGTATACTTCATAGCTTCTCCAATCTGTACGCGTTTCATTGCGCACTTTCCATTTATTTTTTTGTTTAAGCGGATATGAACCGTTTCTTTGTTGCCTATTATATCAAAAGGTGCGAAATTTGTCTATCAATTACAGCCCCGTTTGTATTGAATCCTGTATGCTTTATTCTTTATACTATTCCATGAATGATAAAAAGGAGATGTCGTAATATGCCTGATCGTATCAGATTTCTATCTATGGATTTTTTTATCGCACTAATGATAACATTTTTTGTCCTTTCTGTTTTAAGCCAGATTTTAATTGGGATACTATATCAACATATGCTGGAAGAGGCAGAAAATATGCAGACCACGGATAACCGGATATTAAAACAATTCAAGCAGAAATTTGTGACCTGTTATACGGTCAACAACGGAGTGACAAATGTGCCGGTATTTGTGGAAAAGTTCTTGAACCGTCTTCAGATCGGCAGATTTTCTCTCAATATGATACGCGGGCTGTCCGGGCAGTTTATGTTTTTGTCCGTGCTGTCCGGGGGAATCGGCATCTGTCGTGAGCTTGCCAAAGGAATCTCATTTTTTTCGCTTCTGCCCTATTATGTGGTCATATTAGTCGGACTGTATTTCTATTTTTCTGTTTTATCCATCGTGGATATTCCGGGAAGGCGGAGTATGTTAAAAACAAATATGATCGATTTTCTGGAAAACGATATGCTGGTAAGGCTTGCGGCCGGCATGGAGTATGACCCGGAAGCAAAAGAAAATACAAAGGAAGAGGCGGGCAGGCGCCAGGGTCGGGCAAAAGAGCGGGAAGAATCATCAGGACTGCGCCATGAGGAGGAAGAACTGTCGGCGCGGACGCGTTATGAGGAGGAAGAACTGCCGGCACGGACGCGCTATGAGCAGACGGTGTCATCCGCGCGAAAAACGGCGAGGTGGGATACGGATGAAGAGTTTGACAGAAAGAGAATGCCGGTCCTCGAAAAACTGCCGAAGGAGAATCCGAATAAACCGGAAGGACTTGACTGGACGGGCGGCATGGTGGACGAAGCAGAGAATAGAAAGCCGTATTTTGATAAAGAAAAAGAGGAGGAGTTAGCGGAGCTCTTAAAGGATCTGCTCTCGTAAGGCTGTTTTACGCAGGATCACGGTATGGTTATATCTTGTAGTGACACAGGATCACAGGTTGGCTAAAAGGCTTGCAAAAAAAAGGTATCTTTGCTACACTGATTTTATGATTTTATTTGGAAGTTATTGGAAATTATCGAGACAAAAGGAGTGAGACGACATGAGCACAAAAGTCACATTTGATTATGCAAAAACGGCGCCGTTTATCAGTGAGCACGAGGTGGAGTTTATGAAAAACCCGACGCTCGCAGCGAAGGAAACATTGACATTAAAGAGCGGTGCGGGCAACGATTTCTTAGGATGGATCGACCTGCCGGTCGATTATGACAAGGAGGAGTTTGCCCGAATCAAAAAAGCGGCGGAAAAGATTAAAAATGATTCCGAGGTGCTGCTGGTCATCGGCATCGGCGGATCTTATCTCGGTGCGAGAGCGGCAATTGAGTTTTTGCGTCACAGCTTTTATAATACGGTGGATAAGAGTATCCGTAAAACACCGGAGATCTACTTTGTGGGTAATTCCATCAGTTCTACGTATATCAAAGATCTGATGGATGTGATCGGGGACCGCGATTTTTCAGTTAACATGATCTCGAAGTCCGGTACAACGACGGAGCCGGCGATCGCATTCCGTGTGTTCAAGGAACTGCTGGAAAAGAAATACGGCAAGGACGGGGCAGCAAAGAGAATTTATGCGACAACCGATAAGGCAAAGGGTGCGCTTAAGAAAGTAGCGGATGAGGAAGGCTATGAGACGTTTGTCGTGCCGGATGATGTCGGCGGACGTTTTTCCGTGCTGACCGCAGTCGGGCTTCTGCCGATCGCAGTATCGGGCGCGGACATTGATAAACTGATGGAAGGCGCAGCAAGCGGAAGAAAGAATGCGCTGGAGCTTCCTTATGAAGAAAACGACGCCTTAAAATATGCAGCCCTTCGCAACATTCTGTTAAAAAAGGGAAAGAACGTGGAAATCCTCGCAAATTATGAACCCGCCGTGCATTATGTATCTGAGTGGTGGAAGCAGCTTTACGGTGAGTCTGAGGGTAAAGACCAAAAGGGTATTCTGCCGGCAAGCGTTGACCTGACAACGGACCTGCATTCCATGGGGCAGTTCATTCAGGACGGCGCGCGCATCATGTTTGAGACAGTCATCAACGTGGAGACAAGCCGTGCGACGATCATGATCGGTAAAGAGGAAGTCGATCTGGACGGACTGAACTATCTTGCGGGAAAGACCGTTGACTTTGTGAACAAATCAGCTATGAATGGAACGATTCTTGCGCACACCGACGGTCAGGTACCAAATCTGATGGTGACGGTTCCTGAGGTGAACGAATTTTATCTTGGACAACTGTTTTATTTCTTTGAATTTGCCTGTGGCGTCAGCGGCTATCTGCTTGGCGTGAATCCGTTCAACCAGCCGGGTGTGGAAAGCTATAAGAAGAATATGTTTGCGCTGCTTGGGAAACCCGGGTATGAGGAGCAGAGGGAAGCACTTCTGAAAAGATTATAAATTGCCAGGACAGGGACAGCTTATTGTCCCTGTTTTGTTTCTAATGGCAGATAAGTAACGGAGGATAAAGATGAAGATCGTGATTTTGGAAAGAAACAGTGTCGGTACGGACGTACCGGTAGGGGTGTTTCATGAATTTGGTGAAGTGACGGAATATCCGAATACGGTTGCGCATAATACGGCGGAGCGTGTAAAAGATGCGGAGATCATCATTGCGAACAAAGCGCCGCTGAATGCGCAGACGTTAGCGGACGCGCCGGACGTGAAGCTGATCTGTCTGTTTGCGACAGGCTTTGATAATGTGGACTTAGACTACTGCGCATCGCGCGGCATTAAAGTTGCTAATGTGGCGGGTTACTGCACGGAGGCGGTCGCACAGCATACGTTTACACTCGCGCTTTGGCTGACCGAAAAGATGAGCTTTTATGACAATTATGTCAAGTCGGGAGCTTACGCGGCACAGGACCGCTTTTCTAACTTTGATATGCCGTTTACGGAGCTGCATCAAAAGACATGGGGCATTGTCGGCATGGGCAATATCGGAAGCCGTGTTGCAGCGATCGCGCAGGCGTTCGGCTGCCATGTGATCTTTTATTCCGCATCGGGAAAAAGCACCTGTACAAGCTATGAACGAGTGGAGCTTTCCGAACTGCTCGCAAGAAGTGATGTATTATCCCTGCACTGTCCGCTCTCCGAAAGGACGCGGAATCTGATCGGAATCGACGAGCTTAGGCAGATGAAAAAGTCGGCGGTATTGATCAACGTGGCACGCGGCCCGGTCGTCAACAACGCCGACCTTTATACTGCGCTGATGGAAAACACCATCGCGGCGGCAGGATTAGACGTATTGGAAAAAGAACCGATCACGGCAGATAACCCGCTGTCCCTTATCAAGGACAGCACAAAGCTCATCATTACGCCCCATATGTCGTGGGGCAGCATCGAGTCGCGGACGCGGCTGGTCGGTGAAGTCACAGAAAATATCCGTGCATTTTTAAGCGGTAAGGATAGAAATATCGTGAATACCGGTCATTAAGCCGGAGCGGAGCTTCGGAAACTAGTTTGTTTCCGAAGGCGGCTCATTCATGGGCACATTTGTGCTGTCATCCTGCTGAGTGCCCTGAGAGGCATTCTGTGTTCCGTGGGCGTCCTGCGTGTTTTGGGCAGTCTGAACTGTCTGTGCATCCTGGGATTGTAAGCCCGGTGCAGCCTGCATATTGTGATCCGTCTGTGCAGTCCGGGCATCCTGCGAGAACTGCATAGGCTGCATGACCGGAGTCGTCTGTGCATTCTGCACTGCCTGCATGCCGCCCTGCGCGGCGGAAGTCTGATAAAACCGTGCCTTACGGGACCTGCGTTTTTTGGTAAGCAGGAGGATCACGATGATCAGGACTGCGATTAAGATCACATAGGGAATCAGCCGGATGATGAGGAATAGTGTTAATTCCAAAAATTCCACAAAGCCGCGTCCTGTATCGCTGACGGTTTTCAAGAGGCGGTCCGCAAACGTGTCGGTTTTTACCGGTTCGGAGACATATTCTTTTACCTCATTGATGGTGATATAAACATAGGAATAGGTTACATCCGTATTGATTTTGTTCATACGGCTTTTGATCCTCGCGATTTCAATCTGGATGTCTGTCAGTTCCCGCTCAATGGCGACAGCGTATTCGTCCTCGGTAATTCCTGCAAGCATTGCTATGTAGCGTTCTTCTTTGGCTTCGTATATCTCAAGAGAAGTGGAGAGATCGCGATATTCACTGCTTAAATTTTGTACGGAGGCGTTTTTGCTCCGCAGATCGCCCAGCTCACCGGCGGAGTTACAGAAAATGTCATAATTTCTGCTCGGGATCCGCAAAGTAGCTCTATAGGACTGCCATTTTTCTTCCGATTCGGTATACCATTTGCCGTATGAACCGCCGTCGTCAAAGTTTTCCATTTCAATAAAACCGCCGTACTGGTCGATCAGAACCTTCAAGCCGTTCACAGCGGCGGTAAAATCAAGTGTGTCGACGCTCATGGTACAGGAGTATACCAGCATCTCACGGTCGATTTCGTCAGCACTCAGACCGGAAGAGGTCTGACTGCTGTTGGAGGAAGCGGAGGATGCCGGTGTTTCTGCCGATTCCGGTTCAAATTCCGGATAAGCCTCCTCAGAGGCGTCAAGCGCGTAGTCATAGTCCGCAAAACCGCCCGATTCCGCCGCGGCGGAGTCTGCCTGGGTCATGTTTGTGACAGAACCGTTGAACAGAGGTTCTTCACTTTTTTGACCTGATCCACAGCCGGATAAAATCAGTACGGATGCTATTCCTGCACAGAATAATCGTTTTTTCATAATCACCCTCCCCGTCAGGTTGTATATTTTGATGTGTTCCTGTTCAAGTGAAACAAAGATTGTTTCATTGGTTTCATATAATGATACGATTGAACATGGCTGTATTTATGGGGTTATTTACAAAAAGTTGCTGGTATTTCCATTTACCAGCAACTTTTCCTGCTATTTTTATTTCATGAAGCGCTTTTCAATCTTTTCCGGTCAGCATGTTATAGAATTCCGTGTAATCCGTTCTTTTTTCACCTGTGTAGGCAATTGCCGAGCGCGGGTGCTGGTTTAAGATCCCCGTCAGCATATAGGGGACGTCATACCCCCAGAGCAGACCTTCGGCTTTCAGCTTTGTGATATGCTTCTCAATAAACTGAAGCGCAGGATACAGATTGTATTTCGGATTTTTCAAAAAGCCGAGCAGAAGTTCCATTGCGCAGTTGCCCGCACCCCTGCCGAGGCAGCCGTAGGTAGCGTCTAAATAATTGACGCCGTCGCCAACTGCTTCGATCGTGTTGGCAAAAGCAAGCTGCTGGTTATTATGCGCATGGATGCCGATCTCTTTTCCGTATTTGGCGCCGATTTCCATATAAAGATCACAAATGCGCGCAATCTGTTCCGGATAGAGGGAACCATAACTGTCCACAATATAGATCGCATCCACACTGGAGCGCGCGATGATCTCAAGCGCAGCTCTCCAGTCCTGCTCACCGCTCGTTGAGATCGCCATGATGTTACAAGTCGTTTCATAACCTTTGCGGCTGGCATCCTCAATCATGTCAACGGCAGCGGGAATCTGGTGGATATAGGTTGCAACACGGATCATATCGATCGCGCTTTCCGAGCGGTTAACGATGTCGCGCTTATAATCGCAGCGGCCGACATCTGCCATGACAGAAATTTTCAGGTCGCTGTCATTGTCCCCGACAATTTCACGGATATCATCTTCCTTGCAGAATTTCCACTTGCCAAAGTCGGATTCATGAAACATTTCGGCAGACGCTTTATAACCAAACTCCATATAATCGACTCCCGCTCTGATGTTAGCGCGGTAGAGGTCTTTTACAAATTCGTCTGTAAAGAAGAAGTTGTTGACAAGACCGCCGTCGCGCAGGGTTGCGTCGAGTACGCGGATTTCCGGGCGAAAATCAAGGAGTTTTGCAATTTCTTTCATAGTAATGGAACCTTCCTTTCTACTGGTGATACCATAAGACAGCGTTGTTTAGAGAGTGCGGACTGTCCAAAGTCAATCGCACGTTAAAGTGTAACGCTTCAACGCGCTAAAAAACCATTGCCCTATTAGTATACCATATAAAATGAAAATGCCAACCCCTAAAATGAAGAGAGCTTCTCCAATTTTAAGTCCCGTAGAAGAGCGAAAAGCAGAGGATTAAAGACTTTTCAGCATGGATTCCACAAGTTTTGCGGAATGCAGGGCAGCGCCGTGCTCGAAGGTGGGATAATCCATTTGTGCGCTGTCATCCGCCTTATCGGATATAGCGCGGATGATGACGAATGGGAGTCTGTTTAAGTATGCTGCCTGCGCGATCGCGGCGCCTTCCATTTCGGTGCAGCAGGCGTCAAACGTTTGAATAAGAAACTCTTTTCTCTCTTTGGAGGAGATAAACTGGTCGCCACTGACAACGCGGCCGCGGAATACCTGAATGTCGGGATTGACTTTCCGGCAGAGTGATTCGGCTGTGTCGCAAAGCGTTTTGTCCGCCTCAAAGGAAAAAACCGGAATCTGGGGAATCTGTCCGGTCTGGTAGCCGAACACGGTCACATCCATATCATGCTGGAGCGCATCTGTGGAAACGACGATATCCCCGATGTTGATCTCAGCGCGCAGGGAGCCTGCGACACCTGTATTTATGACATGAGTGACAGAAAAAAGATCGTGGAGAATCTGAACGCAGATACCTGCGTTGACCTTGCCGATCCCGCATTTCACGATCACGACCGGGGTATCGTTTAGGGTGCCGTCAAAAAATTCCATGGAGGCAACGGTTTTTGCTGACATAACCGTCATTTTTTCTTTGAGTGTGGCGATCTCCAAATCCATTGCTCCGATAATTCCTATTTTCATCTGTTTGATTTCCTTTCTTGTGTGTGATATGAAATATTCATAAGTTCCTTTATTGCGAGTATTATTGCGGATAGATCAGGTGCGCGTCATCGATCTGGTAAAGGACCTGATCGAGATACCGTGCGGCAAGATAGTTCGCCATGCCGAGGTTCATATCGAGATAATTGCCGCAGTCTTTTGGGCTCGCCCCCGGAACTTCGCCCTTGAAATCACGGATAAATTCATACATTTCAATCATGAGAGGCATGATGTCTTTGGAAGAAAGATCACCGGCAATAAGGAGATAGAAACCCGTCCGGCATCCCATGGGACCAAAGTAGACGACTTTGCCTTTGTATTCTTTGTGGTTGCGCAGGAAGGTTGCACCAAGGTGTTCGATCGTATGGACTTCTGCTGTATTCATGACAGGCTCGTCATTTGGCGAAGTCATGCGAAGGTCAAAGGTGGTGATGGTTTCATTGCCGACATGATCTTTGCGCGATACATAAACGCCTGGCACTAGCTTTAAGTGATCGATCGTAAAACTGGTTATTTTTTCCATAGAAAATCCTCCGTTCTTCATAATAAAAGGGGTGCGAAAAGCGTTGTCATCCCACGATCCGCTGATCTAAATTGATATCTAGGCATCAGTATAGCACGAAAAATTCTTTTTTACAAAAGGCTATTGACATTGTATCAAAAATAGATATAATAAAACAGTAATCATTACTGATTTTGAGAAAGGACAATAGAATGGCGTTAAAATACAGCAGACAGCGGGAGGCGATCAAGGAATTTCTCTGTACGAGAAAAGATCATCCGACGGCAGACGTTGTCTATGCAAATGTGAGCAGGATATATCCCAATATCAGTCTCGGAACGGTATACCGGAATCTGACCCTGCTTGCCGATATGGGTGAGATCCAGCGGCTGCATTTGGGAGACGGTCAGGATCATTTTGATGCGGATACGTCGGAGCATTATCATTTTGTCTGCCAGAAATGCGGCAGGGTGATCGATCTGCAGATGGAGAGTATAGAGCGGATCAATGAACTTGCCGGAGTTGGATTCGACGGACAGATCGCGGGGCATATCACTTACTTTTACGGCGTCTGCGGGGATTGCAGCGCGGAGGGGACACAGAGTGTGGGCTGAAGGGACGCGTCAGCACGGGAAATCCGGCTCTTATAGATATGACAACGCGCGGCATTGCCGCCATAAAGAGAATGATCATGGGTACATGCCCATATCAAAATAATGATAACAGGAAAAGGAGAAAAAGCTATGAAATTTGTATGTTCCGTATGTGGTTATGTGTATGAAGGCGACAAGGCACCGGAGGTATGCCCGGTATGTAAGGCACCGGCTGACAAGTTTGTTGCGCAGGGTGACGAGATGACATGGGCAGCAGAGCACGTGGTTGGCGTTGCACAGGGTGTTTCCGAGGATATCATTGCTGATCTGAGGGCAAACTTCAACGGCGAGTGCTCTGAGGTTGGTATGTATCTTGCAATGGCGAGAGTCGCACATCGTGAGGGCTATCCTGAAATTGGTTTGTATTACGAGAAAGCAGCATGGGAGGAAGCGGAGCATGCTGCTAAGTTTGCCGAGCTGCTCGGTGAAGTGGTAACGGATTCCACAAAGAAGAATCTGCAGATGCGTGTGGAGGCAGAGAACGGCGCGACTGCAGGCAAGACCGATCTTGCAAAACGTGCGAAAGCGGCAAATCTTGATGCGATCCATGATACCGTTCATGAAATGGCAAGGGATGAGGCAAGACACGGCAAAGCATTTGCCGGACTATTGAAGAGATACTTCGGTTAAGGTGAGAGCAAATGCTTTTGCATTTGCCAGACTGTTAGAGAGATATTTCGGTTAAGGCAGGACTCCTGAGGAGACATTTTGCAAGTGAGAAATAGCATATCCTGGAGTGCGGGGAGAGGAACAGAAGTGTGGGTTCCTCTCCCTTTTCGGTATAGTACATTATCTTGGTTTATCAAGCGGGATGAATATGATGTTTACCACAGCCGTCGGTTTTATTTCCGGCAGAAATGATGTGGAGTCCTGTTTACAAACAGGCGAAATCATAGAGGACTACCCGGACGATTTTCTAAACCCCGGTGTCTTATTTTGGGATATGCGAGGGGCAATAATCATGTGTATGTATTGTTAATGCAAAACTGCCATTCCATCTGTCGCAACGTATGTAGTTAATTATAAACATTGTATCATCATCGTTAAAAATGTTCCTTGTGAGGAATGTGGACAGTGTGGAGAGAAATATTATTCCGATGAAGTTGCCAAACAGCTTGAAAATCTTGTTGATATCGCGAAACAGATTATGCAGGAAATTGCCATTATTGATTATTCAAAAGCCGCATAATCACACTATGTACGAAGCCATTTTATTGATTGCTGCCCTCAAAAGACAAATAAAAGGTTCTTCTATTTTCAATCAATTCTGCTTCAAAAAATCTCTCATATGAATGCATATTTCCCCATGCTTCATCCTTTACAAATAACTTATGTTTGCAATCTGCGTTTGTAATCTACATAGAAGCGGGGGCTGACGGAAAGAAACATTTCAATAGGAAATTCATGGCTGATTTAATATTTTTTTTATAATAATTCGGCAAGTGTTTATGGAAACTGTCTGTAGAGTGTACTATAATAAAAAAATAGAAACGGGCGTAAGATAAAGGCGGACGGGAGGTACGGATGAAGCTAAAAACGAGATTGCAGATCACTTTTATTGCAATGATCCTGCTGCCTGTGCTGCTGATTGGACTGATCTATGGTATTACGCATCTTATGATGGCGGGCACATTTCAAAACCAGTATGGTATGAATGCGGTGAGTGTGTCGCTGATCTCTAACCCGGTAGAAGCGTTCAGTGAGTTGACGGACGAAGAATATCGGGAATTATCCATTTTGGCAGAGGAAGAACCGGAAAAATTACTTGATAAAACTTATCTTGACGGAGTCGGCGAACGGCTTAAACAGAAAGCGTCAGGACTTTTCGTTTATGTGGACGGCGCCAATTATTATCATTTTTCAGATGCTGATGTTGAGGGACAGGAAATTGTAAATGAGCTTGACCAGAATGTGGCGCTCGGCGGCAACGGCTATTATCTCGACGGGCGGCGGCTTCTGATCAAACAGATTTCCTTTGAAGTGTCCGGCGCGAGCGAGGGAAACCTTTATATCGTAACGCGGGTACGGGATTTTCTTTCAAAGGGGCTGCTTTTTTCATTGGTGCTGCTGATCATTCTGGTATTGGTCGTGACCAGTATTTTTTTGACACGGTGGATCAGGGAAGGAGCGTTTACGCCGCTGTCGGAATTTAATATCGCCATGCAGCGGATCGCGGACGGGGATTTCGACTATGTATTATCTACAGGCGTCAAAGGCGAGATCTCCGATCTGTATGAGAATTATAATCAGATGCGTCTGCGTCTGAAAGAATCTGCGGAGGAGCAGATGCAGGCGGATAAACAGAACAGGGAACTGATCAGCAACATTTCCCATGACTTAAAAACGCCGATCACATCCATTAAAGGATATGTGGAAGGTATCATGGACGGCGTTGCGGATACGCCGGAAAAAATGGACCGTTATATCAAGACGATCTATAATAAGGCAAATGATATGAACCGCCTGATCAACGAACTGACGATCTATTCCGGAATTGACTCGAACAGGATACCGTATCACTTTCATAAATTGAACGTGGCGGATTATTTTAATGATTGTGTGGAAGAGGTCGGGCTTGATCTGGAAGGGCAGAACATCCGCCTGAATTATTCGAATATGACGCCTCCGGATACCGTTGTCATTGCTGATCCGGAACAAATGAAGCGGGTGATCAATAATATCGTAGGTAACAGTGTGAAGTATATGAACCGCACCAATGGTACGATCGATATTCGGATACTGGATGAGATTGATTCGATCCGCGTGGAATTGGAAGACAATGGAAAAGGGGTTTCTGCCAAGGAAATTGGGAGAATTTTTGAGCGGTTTTACCGTACGGATGCTTCCCGTAATTCGTCGCAGGGCGGAAGCGGGATCGGACTTTCTATTGTCAAAAAGATCATTGAAGATCATGGCGGTTATATTTGGGCAACAAGCAAAGAGGGCGAAGGCACCTGTATGCATTTTGTGCTTCGCAAATTTGTAGAGAATCCGGATGCAGTGCAGAATGAAGTAAATGAGACATGAAAAGGGAGCCGGAAGGAAAACATGAGGGGAACAAATAAGACCAAAGTGAACGTGTAAATGGAAGCAGAAGGATCAATGCATGAAATAGGAATATCGGAATAGAGAACTGGAGGAAATGGAATGAGCCGGATTTTGATTGTTGAGGATGAAAAGGAGATAGCCGATCTCGAAAAAGACTATTTGGAGCTGTCAGAGTTTCAGGTGGAGATTGCCAACGACGGGGATGAGGGGCTTCGGAAAGCGCTGTCTGAGGAGTATGCGCTCGTTATTCTTGATCTGATGCTGCCGGGGGTGGATGGCTTTGAGGTCTGCCGGCGGATTCGGGAGGAAAAGAACATTCCGATCCTGATGGTGTCCGCGAAAAAAGATGATATCGATAAGATCCGGGGGCTTGGACTTGGTGCGGATGATTATATGACAAAACCGTTTAGCCCAAGTGAACTGGTGGCGCGTGTCAAAGCGCATCTGTCAAGATATGACAGGCTTGTCGGTTTTGGACAGAAACAGAATGATATCGTGGAGATCAGGGGGCTGAAGATCGATAAGACTGCGAGGCGCGTCTATGTGGATGGCGAGGAGCGTGTTTTCACCACGAAGGAATTTGATCTGCTGACATTTTTGGCGGAGAACCCGAATCATGTGTTCACGAAGGAGGAACTGTTTCGTGAGATATGGGATATGGATTCGGTTGGCGATATCGCGACCGTCACGGTTCATATCAAAAAAATACGCGAAAAGCTGGAATATGATACCTCAAAGCCTCAATATATTGAGACAATCTGGGGAGTCGGTTATCGGTTTAAGGTCTAAAGCGCGAAGAGAATTTCTAAGCCGAAACAAGTCCGGCTAAGAAATTCTAAAACTTCGCGCCGAAGAACGCAAAAGAAGCGTTCTTCTCGGGGGATGGAAAGAACCCATCCTAAGAAACGCTAATCATTTTCATAAGAATCGCCAAGGCGATTCTTTTTGTATTATGCTTGGCGATTCTTTTGTATCAGATTTTTACTTATAGCAACGCATATTAACAGGAAAGAGCAGGATTTTGGATTGAAATCTGTGATATTATATGAAGATCAGGATATTCTTGTCTGCTATAAACCTGCGGGGTTTGCAGTGCAGAGTGCGCGTGCATCGCAGATGGACATGGAGAGTGAGCTGAGGGGATATCTGCATGGCGGCGGTCTGTATGTGGTCCATCGTCTGGACCAGCCGGTTGAGGGGATTCTTGTGTTTGCCAAAAACCGCAGTGCGGCGGCGAAACTGGGAGCACAGATGCATGATGATGTGATGAACAAGTATTACCGGGCGCTTATCTGTGGAGAAATGCCTGAAACGGAAGGCGTATTGATTGATCAGATCGCAAAAAAAGAAAACGGTGTGACGAAGCATGCGGAACTCTCTTACAGGATTGAAACATACAATCCTGACATGGATGTCAGTGATGTGCATATCTGCTTGAAAACCGGACGCTTTCATCAGATACGGATACAGTTTTCGCGTGCAGGGCATCCGCTTGTGGGTGACCGGAGGTACGGGGATGAGAGGGCACAAGAGTCAGCGGCAGCGCTGGGGCTAAAAAATGTGGCGCTTTGCGCAGAACGGCTGAGTTTTATTCATCCGCAAAATGGAAAAGAAATGGATTTTAGTACCACGCCGCAATTTCATAAAACATAGCTTTTTTCCCATACTATATTCCGAAAGAACGGAGTGCGTATGGGAAATTTTTTTGAGGATTTAAGGCAGGAATGGAATAAAAGACGTATTGTCCGGGTAGTGCTGATCTCCGCAGGGGTCTACCTGTTTATGAAGTATGCGCTGATGCTGGTGCTGCCGTTTGGATTGTCCGTTCTCTTTGTACGCTGGGCAATGCCGCTGATCCGAAAGCTCTCCGGCAGGCGCCGCGGTATGAAGAGTGTGCTGGCGGCATTGCTGCTGTCTGTAATCGGCGCGCTGCCGATCGTGCTGATCCTCGTTTTATATCGTGCGGCAGCGGAATGTGTGCGGGCATGTATGGCAAACTTTGGGATCTTACGTGTCCAGTGCGGCGTTTTTCTGCGTACCTGCTGCTGTTATCTGGAACGACCGCTTGGGATCGATGCGGTCTTGCTGGAAGAAAAGATCATGACAGTCGCGCGCAGTATCGGAGAGCAGATCAGCGATGAGGCGATTCCCAAGGCAATCGTCATATCCGGAGATGTGATCGCAGTGCTTGCGGCAATTGGAATTTATTGGGCGGTTTTCTATATTTTCAGTGTGCTTCTTGCAAAGGATTATGACGAGATCGTGTCGCTTTGGCGTGGGAAGCATTGGTTTGCGCGGGTCAGACAATTATATGACAAAACTGTTAAAATGATCTTCTCTTATATCAAGGCGCAGTTTGTGATTATGTCCGTGATCGGGGGCATCTGCAGTGTTGTATTTTGGCGGGCGGGATTTGGGATGCCCTTTTTATGGGGATATATAGTGGGCTTTCTTGATATGCTTCCGTTTATTGGAACCGGTATTACATTGCTTCCATTGGCGCTCTTTGAACTGGTCATGGGACGGACCATTTTGGCGGTCGTGTTTGTACTGCTTTATGTGGTATGCTATTTTGTGCGCGAATTTATGGAGCCGCGTCTGATTGGCCAGCGGATCGGGATTCATCCGCTCATTATTCTCATGTCCGTCTTTTTGGGCGTAAAACTTTATGGGCTTCTTGGGATCGTGACGGGCCCTCTGTCGTATCTGCTGGTCCGGGAGCTGACGGAATGACTGCGGAAGAATTCAGCATCATAAATGATAAAATTCCTTGACAGGAAGCGTATGGGACATTACAATCACAATATATTGAAAGGCGTTGAAAAGGGTTAGTACCTGTATGGAAGCTTTACAGAGAGGGAATCTGAGGAACGTTAAACGTTCCGAAGGTGGAAGATTCCCATGCGGAAGACGGGGAACCTGCCTTGGAGCCGTGTATGTCAAATGCACCGTAAGTCCGGCGATAACGGATGATGAGCAGGATGGCGAAAGAGCCGTCAAGCAGGGTGGCACCGCCGATAACCTTCGGTCCCTATTATGGGATTGGAGGTATTTTTTTGCGCGATAAGCAGAACTTTCACGGGCGTCCGCCGTGCTTGCGCGAGCAGGCGTGCGGAGAGGCCTTGCAGTCCGCTTATCGCGCAGGCCAACAGCACAGGAAAAAGAGGAAAGGAGTCAAACGAAATGGCAGACAAGAAAATGGTGGAAGCGATCACTTCCATGGACGAAGACTTCGCCCAGTGGTATACCGACGTGGTCAAAAAAGCAGAACTGATCGACTATACAAGTGTAAAAGGATGCATGGCTTTTAAACCGGCAGGCTACGCGATCTGGGAGCTGATTCAGCAGCAGCTGGATCTGCGCTTTAAGGAGACGGGGGTACAGAATGTATACTTACCGATGTTTATACCTGAGAGCCTTCTACAGAAAGAAAAAGATCATGTGGAGGGTTTCGCGCCGGAGGTTGCGTGGGTGACATACGGCGGCGGGCAGAAGCTTCAGGAGAGGATGTGTGTCAGACCGACTTCGGAAACGCTGTTCTGCGACTATTATAAAAGTGTGGTCCACTCATACCGCGACTTACCGCAGGTTTGCAATCAGTGGTGTTCAGTCGTCCGTTGGGAGAAAGAGACGAGACCGTTTTTGAGAAGCCGTGAATTTTTATGGCAGGAAGGTCATACCGCGCATGCATCGGAGCAGGAGGCGGAGGAACGGACGATCCAGATGCTAAATGTCTATGCGGATTTCGTAGAGCAGGTTCTTGCAATTCCTGTCATAAAAGGACGCAAGACAGAAAAAGAAAAATTTGCAGGAGCCACGGCGACGTACACGATCGAAGCGCTGATGCACGACGGGAAAGCGCTGCAGTCGGGAACGAGCCACAATTTTGGAGACGGCTTTGCAAAGGCGTTCGGGATTCAGTATACGGCGAAGGACAACACACTGCAATACGTGCATCAGACCTCATGGGGGCTGTCTACCCGTCTGATCGGCGCGATCATTATGGTACACGGCGATAACTCCGGCTTAAAACTGCCGCCCAAGGCTGCCCCCGTGCAGGTGATGATCATTCCGATCCAGCAGCAAAAAGACGGCGTGCTGGAGGCGGCGTCAAAGCTGGAAGCAGAAATCAAAAGAGCGGGCATCCGCGTGAAAACAGATACCACGGATAAGAGTCCGGGCTGGAAATTTTCGGAGCAGGAAATGCGCGGTATCCCTCTGCGCATTGAGATCGGACCCAAGGACATTGAGGCGGGGCGTTGCGTAGCCTGCCGCCGGGACAACGGGGAGAAACTGACGTTTTCCTTAGAGGAAGCGGCGTCGAAGCTGCCGGAGCTGTTAGAGCAGATTCATAACGATATGTACGAGGCGGCGCGCCGGCACAGGGACGAGCATACCTACACGGCGGCGACGATGGAGGAGTTCGAGAAATGCTTCACTGAGAAATCCGGTTTCGTCAAAGCCATGTGGTGCGGTGATCAGGCATGCGAAGATCTGATTAAGGAAAAGCTTGCGGTTACGAGCCGTTGTATGCCGTTTGAGGAAGAACGCATTTCCGACACCTGCGTATGCTGCGGAAAACCGGCAAAGAAAATGGTTTACTGGGGAAAAGCATACTAAAATAGGATATAAACAAAGCAAATTAAAAAAACAGAGTTCCGCGTCCGCGGAATTCTGTTTTTTTACATAACCACTTTATTTTTCCCATTCTGCTTTCCGTGATAGAGATTATTGTCCGCGTGTGTGATCGTTTCCTCGATCGACATGCCTTTCTGGTAGATTGCAATGCCGAGCGTAAGCGTACAGTGGATCCATTGACCGTTTAATTCAAAATGGTGATTTGCTACATGACGGCGGATGGCTTCTGCGATCTGATAAGTCTGTTCGTGCGTACTGTTGCTGATGAGGATCAGGAGTTCCTCGCCGCCCCAGCGGCAGACGTATCCGTGCTCACCTACATGGGAAACCGCGATCTGCGCGATGTCGTGTAATGCCACATCGCCAAAATCGTGCCCGTGCGTATCATTTATTTTTTTGAAATCATCAACATCGCCCATGATCAGCGCAAAGTCCGAATTGGAAGCCAAAGCCTGCTCAATAAACATCTGCATACTGCGGCGGTTATAAAGTCCCGTCAGCGGATCTGTGTTTGCAAGCTGCTCCAGAATGAGATTCTGATGCCGCAGTTTTGTATAAGTCCATTTCATTTCAAACACATAGATCAGCGAAAACAGGATCAGGAACAAAAAAGTGCAGATTGAATTAAACGTATAAATGGCAAACTCTACAGTGGGATTACCGATCGTAAAGAACGGTTCCCTGACATAAGAAAGAAATTTACAGGTTAAAAACAGCAGCGCTGCGGCAACGGCGCTTATTGTGGCAATTACGAGTTTACGGCGTTTTGTGTCAAGGGTGTAGCCGACATAGTAGCCGACGGGGATGATCGCGATGATATACTGCGCGAAACCAAACTGCCATCCGATGCAGAGCGTGGCGACGAACGAGTGCAGGATGATCTCAAAATAAGCGATATAGTATACCGGGAGATAAGTTTCCCGACGGACCCAGTACGTTGCAAACAGATAGGTTGCAACACTTGCGATATTAAAAAGGTATAAAGGCATGATGTCTAATACAATAAATATGCACAACAAAAACAGATGCACACAGGCAACGGAATATATCATAAAACTGAATTTCTGCCTGTTAGTGATCTGTGCACTGCCCTCAAATATTTTTTTTGCGCGATTCATATAGTTTCTCATAGTTTTTCATTATTAAGCCAAATGCATAACCTGAAGCAGCAGCACCCATGCCAGGCCATAGTAAGTGATCACGGCGATCAGGTCATTGATCGTAGAGATCAGCGGCCCGGATGCGACTGCCGGGTCTACTTTAAGTTTGTGGAAAAATAACGGTATGACCGTTCCCATCAACGAGGAAATGATCATTGCCACAAGCAGGGATAAGCCAATGCAGCCCGATATGGCAAAGGAAAACATGGGGGATCTGCTCTTTACAAGGTAAATATACAAACCAATCAAAGCAAAGGCCAGAGAGCCGAGCAGCAGACCGTTTACAAATCCGATGCGAAGTTCTTTTAATACCAGTTTCAGGCGCTGTCCCCGCTCTAATTCTTCATCTACAAGCACGCGGATCGTGACGGCGAGCGACTGTGTGCCGACATTGCCCGCCATGCCCAGTATTAAGGACTGGAAGCTGACGATCAGCGTTAACTGGGAGACGACCTGCTCAAACATGCCTGCGATCGTTGAGACAAACAGGCCTAAGAACAACAGTGTAATGAGCCAGGGAATCCTTTTTTTGATGCTTGCTTTTAAGGGCTCGTTTAATTCTTCCTCTTCGGTCAGACCTGCGAACCGCGCATAGTCTTCGCTCATCTGTTCATCGACGACTTCGACGATGTCCTGAGCCGTGATGATGCCAAGCAGATGTTTATCGTTATCAAGTACCGGAATGGAATCTTCCGAGTAATCCTTCAATTGTTCCAGACAGTCGTCGACCGTTTCCGTTGCATACACATATGGAAAAGAGGTCGTGATCAGGGACTTTAGTTCATCATTCTGCCTTGCAACGATCAGGTCAGGCAGATTGATCGCACCGCAGAATACCCCGTTTTCATTGGTCACATAGATCGTAGAAATATTATCGTTATCCGCCGCCTGCTCCACAAGCGAGCGCATTGCCTGTTTGACCGTATAGTCGTTCCGGATGGCGACAAAGTTGGTCGTCATGAGGCTGCCGAGTTCCCGCTCGTTATAAGAACGGATGAGGGTAATATCATGCCTGGTCTCAGCATCAATGAGACGGATCAGCTCACTGCTCTGGTCGTCTTCAAGCTCCTCAAGAACGTCGACTGCATCGTCGGCGTCCATATTTTCAATGATGTCTGCCGCTTTCTCGGAGTCAAGTTCGGCAAGATAGATGCCGACATCCTCCTCCAAATAGGCGAAGATATCCGATACAGCATCAACGCCAAGCACGCGATAGAGCCGTTTTCTCTCCGCGGGCAAAAGCGAAGATAGTACATTGGAAATATCATTGTCGTGATAATGACCCAGCTGCTCACGCAGGGCGTCCTCCGGCAGATCGCTCTGTATAAGGCGGATCAGTTCTGGTTCATAGTCGGGACGTTCTGGCTCTGAAAATATCATTTTATCTGCCATGGATACAGCTCCTGTTTACGCGTGAAAGAATTGTTTCATGCTTCGTGATGCGGAATCCGCTATGCTTTGGCGCAGTATTTCGCATGACATTATATCATAGATCGCGCCATTTTCCAATTTTATTTTATGCCGGAATATATTTTAGGTCACCACCTGCTTCAAAATAAGTAACTTTTCAAATATTTCAAATTTTATATGTGGTTAACTATGGAAATTGTCTCCTGCCTGACGTAAAATAAGGATATATATTCTATAGGTGGAGGTCAAGATTTATGAAAATACTGGTCATCAATTGCGGGAGTTCTTCGCTGAAGTATCAGCTGATCGACAGCGAAACAGAGAATGTGCTGGCAAAAGGCTTGTGTGAGCGCATCGGCATTGAGGGGGGCAGCCTGACGCATCAGGCAGCAGGAAAAGAAAAAATAACGCTTAAAAAGGAGATGCCGGAACATACCACTGCGGTGCAGATGGTCATTGAGGCGCTGACGGACAAAGAACACGGCGTGATCGCATCGCTTGACGAGATCGGCGCGGTCGGACACCGCATCGTTCACGGAGGGGAGAAATTTGCGGGCAGCGTGATCATTACAAAGGAAGTCGTGCAGGCGATCGAGGAATGCTGTGATCTGGCGCCGCTGCATAATCCGGCGAACCTGATCGGTATCCGTTCTTGTGAAGAGATCATGCCGGACGTGCCACAGGCGGCGGTATTTGACACGGCGTTTCACCAGACGATGCCGGAGAAGGCATATCTGTACGGACTTCCGTATGAATATTATGAGAAATATAAAGTGCGCCGATATGGATTTCATGGGACAAGCCATGATTTCGTGTCCGCGCGTGCGGCTGCGATGCTCGGAAAGGACAGGAACGATCTGCGCATTATAGTCTGCCATCTTGGAAACGGCGCGAGCATTTCTGCCGTGAAATATGGGAAGAGTGTCGATACAAGCATGGGCTTAACGCCGCTTGAGGGACTCATCATGGGAACACGCTGCGGGGACTTAGACCCTGCGATCGTCGGTTTTATCGGAGAAAAAGAGCATCTTTCGTATCAGGAAATGTCCGATGTGATGAATAAAAAATCGGGTGTGCTCGGCATGTCCGGCATTTCCAGTGATTTCAGGGACTTGGGAGAGGCGGCGGCAGCCGGAAACGAACGAGCGAAAATGACGCTGGAGGCATATGCGTACCGTGCCGCAAAATATATCGGTGCATATACGGCGGCAATGGGCGGCGTGGACGTCATTGCTTTTACGGCGGGCGTCGGCGAGAATAACTGTGCCGTCCGCAGCATGATCGGCAGTTATCTGGAATTTCTCGGAACAACGATCGATGAGGAAAAGAACAGCCTGCGCGGGGAAGAATTGATTCTCTCAACGCCGGAGAGCCGCGTATGCGTAATGGTCGTTCCGACAAATGAGGAGCTTGCCATTGCACGGGAAACGCTGCGTCTGGTGTGTGAGCGGCGGTGAGCAGCGGCAGGAGGATACGGTATGCAGATCAAATTGCCGCAGCAGGTCGCGGATATCATAACGGCATTAGAAAAAGCGGGCTATGAGGCATACGCCGTCGGAGGCTGTGTGCGGGATAGCCTGCTGGGCAGGACGCCTGATGACTGGGATATTACTACGAATGCGGAACCAAAAGAGGTCAAAGCACTGTTTCGCCGCACGATCGATACGGGGATCCGGCACGGAACAGTGACAGTCATGATGGGAAAAACAGGATATGAGGTCACGACCTACCGCGTAGACGGCGAGTATGAGGATGGCAGGCATCCGAAAAGCGTAGCTTTCACAGGCAGCCTTCAGGAAGATCTGTGCCGCAGGGATTTTACGATCAATGCGATGGCTTACCGGCCGCGGGACGGACTGATAGACCGGTTCGGCGGTATGAAAGACTTAAAGGAGCGCCGTATCCGCTGCGTCGGGGATGCGGAAGAACGCTTTACGGAGGATGCGCTTCGTATGATGCGCGCCGTGCGCTTCTCTGCTCAATTATCATTTCATATAGAAGAAAAAACAAAAAAGGCAGTCATGGCACTCTCCCCAAATTTAGAAAAGGTCAGTGCCGAGCGGATCCGGACAGAATTTGTTAAATTACTGTGTTCGCCTAATCCGGACATGGCACGGCTTTTTTATGAGACAGGGCTTAGTGCGGTATTTCTGCCTGAGTTTGACGAATGCATGCGGACGAAGCAGAATCATCCGCATCATTGCTATACGGTGGGCGAACATCTTCTGCATGCGGTGAAAGCGGTGCGCGCGGACAAGGTGCTGCGGCTTGCGATGTTTTTTCACGATATCGGAAAGCCGTGCGTAAAGGAGACCGATGAGAACGGCACCGATCATTTTCACGGGCATGCGTCATGCGGGGAGAAAATGACGCGGCAGATCATGCAGCGTCTGAAATTTGATACGGATACGATCGAAAAAGTGTGCGGGCTTGTGCGTAATCATGACAGAAAGATCATACCTGATCAGCGCGGGATGCGCCGCGCGATGGCGGATGCCGGAGCAGGGATCTTTCCTGATCTGTTTGAGGTAAAAGCTGCTGACATCGCGGCACAGAGCGATTTTCTGCGGGAGGAAAAGTATAGGGAGCTTGCGTGTTTCAGAGAAGTGTATGAAGAGGTCATCCGTAATCGTGAGTGCGTCAGCTTAAAAGATCTTGCCGTGACGGGGCATGATCTGATCGGGGCGGGGATTCCGGCAGGACCGGGGCTTGGCGCCGTATTGAAGAAGCTGCTTGCGCTTGTGGTGGAAGAACCGGCATATAATGTAAAAGAAACCTTGCTGCGCGAGGCGCGGCGGATCGTTGAAGAAGAAAGCATGTCCGGGATAGATAAAGCGGATGCCTGAAGAAAAAAAGCGCGGAATTATAAAACCGCGCTTCATATTTTCACCAATGCTGTCATATATTGGGGTATGTGACAGGTTGGAGGTAACCGGTGTGAATGACCGAATCGTAAATATACTGGAGCAATATGATGTGACGCTGCTGAAAACATGGAAGGGCAGGGGTGCGCTTTTATGCGATACGGAGCAGGGATTAAAGATTATCAGGGAATATACCGGGCCGCTTGAGAAGCTGTGCATATTGGAAGCAGTCGGGCAGCAGCTGAAAGAGGAGGGCTTTTTGTCGGACTGTATCCTTCGCACGAAGGAAGGTGCGCTTTATGTGAGGGGACGGGACGGAAACGCCTATATCGTGAAAGATTATTATGAAGGACGGGAATGTCTGGTCAGCGATTCCTCTGACTGCGTGCGCGCGGTCGAACAGCTTGCCAGAATCCACCTTCATTTATCCGTGCCGCCGGCTGCGGAGCTTCGTCCGCTTGTGCAAATAACTCCCCAGCAGGAAGAAAATGATCAAAAGCCCGAAGAGAAGAATGGCTATAGGTTTCGGATGTTTGATCCCGTTAAGGAGTATGAACGGTATAACCGTGAATTGAAACGGATTTGGAAGCATCTGCGCAATAAGAGTGATAAGACGGATTTTGAGGTATTTCTTCTGCATCATTATCCTTTTTTTATGGAACAGGCAGAGGAAGCGCTCATGCTCCTTAAAAATGCGGATGTGGATACGCTTTACCGACAGGAAGAGCAAAAAGGGGTGTTATGTCATGGCGATTTTCAATATCACAACATCCTGTTTGCGGAAGGCGGCGCGTTTGTCATGAACTATGAGAAATGCATGATGGACGTCCAGATCAGGGACTTTTATCTTTTTTTCCGGAAAGTATTGGAAAAAAATAATTGGAACATTTATACAGGCAGGCAGCTTTTGGAGGCGTATGAAAGGATCCGGCAGATCAGTGATGCCGAGAAATATCTGTTATACTTAAAACTCTGTTATCCCGAGCGTTTCCGCAAGGTCGTGAGCTATTACTATAACAGCGGGAAGGCATGGATCCCTGGTAAAAACAGGGAAAAGGTCGATCGCCTGCTCAGTCAGGAGGATGCGCGCAGAAGCTTTCTAAAAAATCTGTTTGAGGCATAGCGTAAGCAGGCATTCCTGTGTTATACTGTTTCCATGAAAACAAATAGAAAACAACAAAATCTGATAAAGAGTATGGCAGCTTTCATGGCAGGTGTTCTTTTGCTGGCGGGCTGCGCGCTAAGACGGGAGGCGGCGGCTCCTGCAGTGACGGACGTACAGGACGGGCGGCAGGAGGATGTGACTGCCGCGCCGGTCTATGCGTCCGGATACGACAGTGTGGATACGGCGACCGTCATTTGCTATAATCTGGAAGAAAAGACAATCTCGCTCAGAAACTTAGAGACGGGCAGGCAGTATACGCTTTCGTACGATGGGACGAGCCTGCTTACCGACAAAAACGGACAGGCTGTCACCATGGCGCAGATCAAGGTGGGAGAGCTTGTGGACGTGACATTTAAGCACCGCAGCAAGCTGCTTGTGTCGCTCACGCAGTCGCCGGATGCTTTTGTAAAGACACAGCAGACGGATTATGTTTTGTCCGAGACCGGCAGATCGATGACGGTCAACGGTGTGCAGTACCGGCTTGCAGACGATCTGGCAGTGCTTTCGGACGGAGAGCTGATCGAGCTGATGGATATCAACAGTGTGGATGCGCTGACGCTGCGCGGTTTTGATTACGAGATACACAGTATCTGCGTAGACCGGGGGCATGGATATCTGCGGCTGAAAAATGATGAGTCTTTCATCGGCGGATGGATCGAAGTCGGGTCTGAGCTGATCGTTCCAATCACAAAGAACATGCTGTTGACCGTGCCGGAGGGCAGCTATGAGGTATCGGTATCCAGCGATGCCGGACACGGGACGCTGGCCGTGGATGTATATAAGAATCAGGAACAGACGCTTGACGTCGGCGATTTTGCAGTCGAGATCAAGGAGGGAAGAGTCTATTTTGACGTTACGCCTGCGGATGCATCGGTTTATGTGGACAGCGAGAAGGTGGACGTCTCGGAGTCCGTGGAATTGACTTATGGCGTGCATTTTCTGATGGTCCGCGCGGATGGCTACGAGACGATGGTAAAATATTTGAGTGTCGGTCAAGAATCAGCGAGTCTGGCGATCACACTGGAAAAAGCGTCTTCGGATTCTGATGAGGATGAGGACAAGTCGGACGGTGGAAGCGGCACGGGCAGTCAGGAGAATAACGGAACCGGAGGCGGCACGGGCAGTCAGGGGAATAGCGGAACCGGAGGCGGCACGGACGCACAGGGGAATAGCGGAACCGGAGGCGGCACGGACAGTCAGGGAAATGGCGGAAGCAGTACGGACGGCGGACAGGCAGCGGAGCCGGAAGTCGTGACGGCAGAGGATGGCACGGCGTTTTATGTGTCTGTGATGGCGCCGGTGCAAACGGAGGTGTATGTGGACGGTATTTATGTCGGGATAGCGCCCGCACGGTTTAAGAAGGTTCCCGGGAGCCATGAGATCACGTTGCGCCGCAATGGATTTCAGACCCGCAGCTATACGATACAGCTGGACGATGAAAAAAAAGACGTTTCATATTCGTTTTCAGAATTATTGGAAAATTGAGGGTAATGTCAACAGAATACCAACATAAAATATATGCGCGAACTCGGGGAAATCTACATTTTTCCTTGACAAATGTTGGTAAAGAAGCTATATATATGTATAGACGTCTTACGGGACGCCATAATACTATCAAAAACAAAGCTCAGTAAGAGGAGGAGTTCGTCAATGAACAAAACAGAGTTAGTGGCAGCAATGGCTGAACAGGCTGGATTATCTAAAAAAGATGCAGAGGCAGCATTAAAGGCTTTTACGGACGTCGTAGCTGAACAGTTAAAGAAGGGCGATAAGATTCAGTTGGTTGGTTTTGGTACGTTTGAGGTTGCTGAGAGAGCAGCAAGAGAAGGCAGAAATCCGCAGACGGGCGCAGCTATGCCGATCGCAGCTTCCAAGGCACCGAAGTTTAAGGCTGGCAAGGCATTGAAGGATATGGTAAACGCATAAGGCGTACCTGATCTCTTTCGAATTGCTTGAATGTAGAAGACGGCTGATGAGGGCAACTCTATTAGCCGCCTTTTTTTTAACGGAGGGCACAAAAGGAGGAAATACATGAGACTTGACAAATATCTCAAAGTATCCCGCCTGATCAAGCGCAGGACGATTGCAAATGAGGCGTGCGATGCGGGCAGAGTGATGATCAATGGCAGGGCGGCAAAGGCATCCGCTGAAGTGAAGGCGGGCGATATCATTGCAATCAGGTTTGGGGATAAGGAGGTCCGCGTTGAGGTGCTTGCCGTACAGGAGACAGTGCGCAAGGACGATGCGGCCGGTCTGTTCAAATATCTCTGAGAAACAGCGTCGGACATCCGTTCTTTTTGTGTCATAAATGAGAATCTTCCGAATATATTCTTTTATAAGAGCAGGCGCAAAGCTCATACGTTATGCGCTTTCTGATCAAAAAATATGGAGGGAGGTTCTTTTTTTATGGAGGATTTGAGCCAGATGCAGAAAATGCCTCACAAAATGGTGGTGGGGAACCGTAAAACGCTTGCGCTTACCGGTGTGACGGACGTGCTTGCGTTTGATATTCACGAGATCCTGCTTGAGACTTCCCAGGGTATGCTGATGATCAGGGGAAACGATCTGCATGTCAGCAGACTGACGCTTGACAAGGGAGAGGTTGACGTAGACGGCCGCATTGACAGCCTGACCTATTCGGATGCGCCTGCGTATGGAAAAAAGCAGGAATCCTTGTTTTCCAGATTGTTCAAATAAAACCCAAAGAGGGGCGCCATGAGTGAGAGTATCATCAAAGAAGCGGTGTTTTCGCTGCATTGTATCAGCGTGGGTGTATTGATCACTTTTGTATATGATCTGCTGCGCGTGTGCAGGAACTGCATCCGGCACAGCCGTATTCTTATTTCGGTCGAGGATTTTCTGTTTTGGGTCGTTTGTGCAATTTTCATATTTTTGGTGCTCTATTGTGAAAATGACGGGATCCTGCGTTGGTATTGTATTGCAGGAGCCGTCGTCGGCATGGAATTATACAGGAAATTATTCAGTCCATATATTGTGCATTTTATGTCAACAATTTTGGGGAAGGCCATACATCTTGTTACGTGGATTCTAAAGAAGTTAGCGTTCCCGTTTCGCATGCTACTTGTGGGGATTCGCAGATTTACAATGAAAGTATGTCACTTTTTCACAAAAAAGGAAAAAGAACCGGACAGCTAGTTGACGGTTTGCATAAAATCCGTTAACATATGTATTATGTAAACAGTTGTGACGGAGAAAGATTGGAAGGGGCAGATTATAAAAATGACAAGGAAGAGACCGGCGTACCGTAAAAAACGGCATAACCGGCTCGGTATGCTTTTGGTGATGATGTGTATCGTGATGCTGCTTATTGTTGTCAGTGTCAGCAGTATAGATCTTAAGGCAAAGCAGAAGAACTATGCGGAACGTGAGCGGATGTTGGCAGAGCAGATTGAGCAGGAACACGAGAGAACGAGACAGCTCGAAGAATATGAGAAGTATATAAGAACGGATGCGTATATTGAAGAGGTGGCAAAGAGTAAGCTCGGACTTGTGTATGAGGGTGAGATCATATTCAGGGCGGATGATTGAAAGCAGATTCAAAATGGTGAACATTTTGGATCTGCTTTCATATTGCGCAGCCAGAGCTCCTTTTTTGTCAGAAAGTTAGGCAGCGCGCAGGCAGGGTTTGACAAAAAATACGGCGTGGTTCCTCTATAATATACCCTTACAGACAAGCCCCTGCAGCGGTGCGGGGCTTTCAGGACAAGGAAAGGATATTATGATGGATGATGAAGAAACAGTTGTCAGAAAGGGAGACGCAGGAGGCGGCACTGCTGCCTGAGTATGGACGAAAGAGACTTTTAACCTACGCGGATTCTTTTATGCAGCTTGCCAAGAGCTTTTATGGCATGGGAGGCGGACATATACAGGAGGACAGTGATCATAAAATTTCAAGGGAGAATTATCTGTGGCAGAAACGGCTGATGGAAAACCGGGAGCTGCTTGCCGACCACTTATGCGAGATGTCGCGCATCATGACGGGGATCGCGCAGGAATCCTATCATATGAAGCCGATGAGTGAGCGGGCGCGTTATCATATTGCAAAAGAATTAAAAAAGAGGGGTATACGACTTTATCGCATATTTTGCATGATCAATGAAAATGGGAAGATGGAGGCGGCTCTGACGATGCGGGCAAAACTGCCGGAGCCGGGAGAAGAAGAATATACGGTCGCGGATATAGCCGGGCTTTTGTCAGTCAACCTGGGGGTACGGCTTACTCCGGCGGCAGGCAGTGTCAGCTGTCTTTCTGATGAGAGTACGACGGTTGTCTTTGAGGAGGAGGCGCGCTATCATGTTCTGACAGGAGTTGCGCGCGTCGCGAAGGAAGGGGAACGGCTCTCGGGCGACAATTATACATTTACGGAAATGGAACAGGGACGCTTTGCCGCTGTTCTTGCAGACGGGATGGGTTCCGGTGATATGGCCTGCAGCGCAAGCGGACTTGTCGTGGAGCTTTTTGAGCAGTTCCTGACGTCCGGGTTTTCATTAAACGGCGCGGCGCAGATGATCAACGGCGCACTGCTTTCCTCTGCACGGGAGACGGATGTGTCGACATTGGATGCCTGTCTTGTAAACCTTTATACGGGGGTATGCAGTCTGATGAAAGCGGGGGCGTCGGGAACTTATGTGAAAAGAGATAACCGCATTGAAAAGCTGGAAGCCGCCGGACTGCCGCTTGGTGTGTTCGGGCAGCTGGAGGCGTTGGAGATGCGCTGTGAGCTGATGCATGGAGAATATGTGATTATGCTGTCGGACGGTGTGAGCGACTGCTTTACACGCCCGGGTGCAGAGGCACTGTTTGAGGATATGCTTGCGAGGCTTGAGGTCAGAGAGCCGGGAGAGATGGCTCATGCGATCCTGCGTCAGGCGATCTATCAGAGTGAAGGCAGGATTGCGGACGATATGACGGTGCTGGTGATCGGACTTTGGGAGAACGGCGGCTGATATAGGAAGCGCTCCGACTGCGTTTTCTTTAGAGGAACACGGGCAAAGTCGCAAAATGGAGGCCGGGAGCATGACGAATATTGACAATTTGCGGTTAATAGGAATATCATAGATAGAAAAAGGAATACTGGGGTATAGAGATGCTACATAAGATAATGGCATATATAACGGAGAATCACATCATCGAACCGGGTGACTGTATCGTTGCGGGCGTGTCGGGGGGCGCGGATTCCGTGTGTTTATTTCATCTGCTGCTTGCACTGCGGGAACAGCTTTCCTTTTCGCTATCCGTTCTGCATGTGAATCATGGTATTCGCAGCGATGCCGGGGAGGATGCGGAGTTTGTGAGACAGCTCTGCCGCGGGCGGCAGGTGACGTTTCTGCTTGTGGAAGAGGATGTACCCGCCTATGCGGCGGCGCACCGGATCGGTGAGGAGGAGGCGGGGCGCATACTGCGGTATCAGGCGTTTGCGAGCGTGAATGAACAGCATTACGGCGGCAGGGCGAAGTTTGCCGTGGCACATAACCGGGATGACTGTGCCGAAACGGTTCTGTTTCAATTATTCAGGGGCAGCGGTCTTCATGGCTTGTGCGGAATGAAACCGGTACAGGGCAATATTATCCGTCCGCTTCTTTCCGTGCAGAGAAGTGAGATCGAAGCGTATCTTGCCGGGCATGAGATCGTGTTTCGCACAGATTCGACGAATGAAGGGGATGCTTATGCAAGAAATCGTATCCGCCATCATATCCTGCGCTATGCGGAGAGAGAGATCTGCCGGGGCAGTACCGGGCATATCACTCATGCGGCGGACATGCTGTCGAGTGCGGCGCAGTATCTGGACAGCCAGACAGACGGAGCTTTTGCGGACTGCGTGGAGAACGATGCCTTGCGAGACGGATACATCAGGATTTCGGCAAAACAGTTTCTGCGGCTGCATCCGTATTTGAAAGGAAGCCTGATCCACCGGTGCTTTTCGCAGATCGTTCCGGCAGCGAAGAATATCACGTCGAAGCATGTGGATCATGTCTGTGCATTATTTGATAAACCGGTCGGCCGTATGGTCGTGCTGCCGGGCGGCATGAGAGCGGTACGGACTTATGAGGGGGTATGCCTTGAGACTGCGGAATGCGGGAATCAAGCGGCATGCCGGGAGAAACCGTGCAGCGGGACAGGCTGTTTAGGTGAAGAGAAGATGATTCCGGTCCGGGAAAGCGCCTGTGGAGAGGTTTTCTTTGAAGGGCTTTTGTTTGCGTACCGTGTGTTTTCCCGTGAGGGAAAAGAGGCGTTTTTTGAGACAATTCCGAAAAATAATTGTACGAAATGGTTTGATTATGATAAAATAAAGGAACCCATAACCATCCGCTGCCGCAGGAGCGGGGATTATCTTGCGATCAACGCGGCGGGAAACAGGAAAAGTATTAAAAAATATATGATCGATGAGAAGATTCCGTCGGCTGTACGGGAGTCGGTTCCGCTTGTTGCACAGGGCGGTCATATTCTGTGGGTTGTGGGCTACCGCGTAAGTGAGGCGTATAAGATAACCGCGGATACCAAAAGAGTGATGGAAATATACGTATCAGGAGGAAAAGAGAATGGCCGAGAGAATCAGCATGCTTCTTACTGAACAGCAGGTGGACGAGAGGATTCAGGAGCTTGGGGATCAGATCAGCAGGGATTACGAGGGAAAGCAGGTACACTTGATCTGTGTGCTAAAGGGCGGCAGTTTGTTTTTGTGTGAGCTTGCCAAACGGATCACCGTACCGGTATCACTTGATTTTATGTCGGTTTCAAGTTACGGGAAAAGCATGACATCGAGCGGGATCGTACGAATCGTGAAAGATCTTGACGATCCGGTCAAGGATAAAAACGTGATCGTAGTCGAGGATATCGTCGATTCGGGAAGAACCTTGAGTTATCTGCTTGAGATGCTGCAAAAAAGGGAACCGGCAAGCATTGCGGTGTGTACGCTGCTCGACAAACCGGACCGCAGAGTGACAGATGTAAAGGTGGACTATACGGGATTCCGGATCCCGGATGAATTTGTGGTCGGCTATGGACTGGATTATGATCAGCGCTACCGGAATCTGCCCTACATCGGGGTCGTACATTTAGATGATTAAAAGATAAGGAGATTAAACGTGAGAACAACAAGGAGAGGCAGCGGCATATACTTCGGCATTATCATTCTGCTGCTGTTGGCAGCGATATGGGTCAGCCAGATGCATAATATGCCGAGCGATTATTCTTATGATAGTTTTATGAAGGATTTAGAGAATAGTAACATATATGCGGCTGAGATCAATCAAAATGAGCAGGTGCCTACGGGTTATCTGCGCGTGACATTGACGGGCGGAGGGGAGCGCACGCTGTATGTGACGGACGTCGGTGAGATGGAGGAGCTTCTGCGTGATCATAACGTTCGCGTTATGGTAAAAAACGTGCCGCAGGAAAACTGGTTTTTGAATTATGTTCTGCCGATCCTCGTGGGATTGATCGTCCTGGTATTTATTTTTGTGATGCTGAACGCGCAAAATAATAACGCGGGCAATAACAACAGCAAGATGATGAATTTCGGCAAAAGCCGCGCGCGTATGGCGGCGGATACCGGGATCACCTTAAAGGACGTCGCGGGGCTTATGGAGGAGAAGGAGGAGCTTGAGGAGATCATTGACTTTCTCAAGGATCCTGCAAAGTATACGAAGGTGGGGGCAAGAATCCCGAAGGGTGTTCTGCTGGAAGGCCCGCCCGGAACTGGTAAGACGCTCCTTGCAAAAGCAGTGGCAGGGGAAGCGGGAGTACCGTTCTTCAGCATCTCCGGCTCGGATTTTGTGGAAATGTTCGTCGGCGTCGGCGCTTCACGCGTGCGCGATCTGTTTGAGGATGCGAAAAAGAATTCGCCGTGTATTATTTTCATTGATGAGATCGATGCTGTCGCGAGACGCCGCGGTGCCGGCATGGGCGGAGGGCATGATGAGCGTGAGCAGACGCTCAACCAGATGCTTGTGGAGATGGACGGTTTCGGTATCAATGAGGGGATCATTGTCATGGCGGCGACAAACCGTGTGGATATTCTTGATCCGGCGATCCTGCGTCCCGGTCGTTTTGACCGGAAGATCGCGGTAGGAAGACCGGATGTAAGAGGCAGGGAAGACATTCTGCATGTCCATGCGAATAATAAGCCGCTTGCGGAGGATGTTGACTTAAAGCAGATCGCGCAGACGACGGCGGGCTTTACGGGTGCCGATCTGGAAAATCTGCTCAATGAGGCGGCGATTGTGGCGGCCAAAGAAAACCGCCCCTTCATTAAGCAGGAGGATATTCGCAGATCATTTATCAAAGTCGGTATCGGCGCTGAGAAAAAGAGCCGTATTATTACAGATAAAGAGAAAAAGATCACGGCATATCATGAAGCGGGACATGCGATCCTGTTCCATGTGCTTCCTGACGTCGGACCGGTTTATACCGTGTCTATCATACCGACCGGAGTCGGTGCTGCGGGTTATACCATGCCGCTTCCGGAAAAAGATGAGATGTTTTTGACAAAGGGCAGGATGCTGCAGGATATTATGGTCTCGCTTGGCGGGCGGATCGCGGAGGAGATCATTTTTGACGATATCACGACAGGAGCGTCCAGCGATATCAAGAAGGCGACCGAGGAGGCGCGGAGCATGGTGACGCGCTATGGCATGTCGGAGAAGATCGGCGTGATCAATTATGCGCCCGACGATGATGAGGTCTTTATCGGGCGTGACTTTGCGCATACGAAAGGCTACAGCGAGACGATGGCAGGGGAGATCGACCGCGAAGTCAAGGAAATAGTAGACGGATGTTATCGCAGGGCGAAGGCGATCATCGAGGAGCATCTGAGTGTGCTGCACCGCTGTGCGGAGCTTTTACTTGAAAAAGAGCGTATTGGCAGGGATGAATTTGAGGCACTTTTTACAGAATTGTGAGAAATGCACAAAAAAATGACGACAAAATTGTAATGTTTGTGAATTTCAAGAATGGATTTACAGAGGGACATTTGGTATCATTCTACTTGTAACCCCCCAATACATTTTTATAGTTTTTTGCTATACCCCATAAGTAAGAAATACCTTCTCTAAAAAAGACAATTGCTTTGGCAACTGTCTTTTTTACCTTTTGGAGAAAAAGAACTGTGAAGTATTGAATATGCCGTTTTTTTCATATAAAATAGTAACGATAGAATGTTGCAGAACACAGCGCATTTGATACGGACGGCACGGAGGCTGAACATGGATTACCGAAAATTATTACGAGCAGAGGAGCAGCTTCAATATATTACGGATATGCGTCCCCTGTTACGAAAAAGGGCTCTTTTTTCCGACACGACCGAAGATTATGTGACACCGTCTCAACCCAGAAAGTACGATATGATCAAAATCCGCTTCCGGGCGGGAGTAGACAATATCGACAGGGTATATTTTGTATGCAGGGGAACAAAAACGCTGATGGCGAAAGTTTCTTCGGACGAACTGTTCGATTACTACGAGACGGATTACCAGCTTGAGGATGAGCGCATTTTCTATTATTTTGAGGTGCAGGCGGGCAGGATCACCTGCTATTTTGACACGCGCGGCGTGCAGAAACAGTTTGACGAGTATTATAGCTTCTCGATCATTCCGGGATTCTCAACGCCGGAATGGGCAAAAGGCGCGGTCATGTATCAGATTTATGTGGACCGCTTTTGCAACGGGGATAAAAGCAATGATGTACTGACGGACGAATACGTCTATATAGGGAACAGGACACGTCATGTGGACGATTGGTATGAGTATCCTGACAAGATGGACGTTCACCGCTTTTATGGGGGGGATCTGCAGGGCGTTCTTGATAAGATGGACTATCTGCAGGATTTAGGGATCGATGTGATATATTTTAATCCGCTTTTTGTATCCCCGTCGAATCACAAGTATGATATTCAGGATTATGATTATATCGACCCGCATTTCGGAAAGATCGTTCATGACGAAGGAGAACTGCTTGGAGAGGGGCAGAATGAGAACCGTTTTGCCACACGCTATATCGACCGCGTGACAAATAAGGAGAATTTAGAGGCGAGCAATGCGCTTTTTGTCAAGGTAGTGGAAGAGGCGCACCGGCGCGGTATGCGTGTGATCTTGGACGGCGTATTTAATCATTGCGGCTCTTTTAATAAATGGATGGACCGCGAGCGCATCTATGAGAATGCCGAAGGGTATGAGAAGGGCGCGTACGTTTCGGGGGACAGTCCGTATGGCAATTACTTCGAATTTTCAGATAAAAACAGATGGCCTTATAATCCCACTTATGACGGATGGTGGGGTCATGATACGCTTCCAAAACTGAATTATGAGGGCTCTAAAAGCCTGTATGATTATATTTTGGATATTGGACGCAAATGGGTCTCTCCGCCGTTTAACTGCGATGGCTGGCGTTTGGATGTGGCGGCGGACTTAGGGCATTCGCCGGAGGCTAATCATAAGTTTTGGAGGGATTTCAGGCAGGCGGTCAAACAGGCAAATCCGGATGCGGTCATACTTGCCGAACATTATGGCTCTCCGCGGGACTGGCTTGGCGGCGATCAATGGGATACGGTCATGAACTATGATGCGTTCATGGAACCTGTTACCTGGTTTTTGACGGGTATGCAGAAGCACAGCGACGATTTCAGACAGGATATGCTTGGAAATGCAGATTCTTTTTTTGGCGCGATGCGTTATCATATGGTCAGCTTTACGATGCCGTCTTTGTATGTGGCGATGAATGAGCTTTCCAATCACGATCACTCCCGCTTTCTTACAAGGACAAACCATGTGGTCGGGCGTATGAATAACTTAGGGCATGAGGCGGCCAATCATGGTGTGAATAAAGCGGTCATGCGCGAGGCGGTTGTGATCCAAATGACATGGCCGGGTGCGCCGACGATCTATTACGGTGATGAGGCAGGGGTATGCGGTTTTACGGATCCTGATAACCGTCGTACCTATCCGTGGGGGCGCGAGGATCAGCAGATGATCGCATTTCATAAAGAAATGATCCGCATCCACAAGGAGAACAGGGAGATCCGGACAGGGTCACTGAAATTTCTTGTCGGTGAATATAACGTTATCGGTTATGGGCGTTTTAACCGTGAAGAGCAGACGGTCGTGGTTGTCAATAATAACGATTACGAATTTTCCAAGGAGCTTTCCGTATGGGAATTAGGCATACCGAAAGAGACCATCTTAAAGAGGCTGATGTATACGACGGACAGCGGATATGATACGGAAGAAGTAAGCTATCATGTGGTAAACGGGAAGACGATCTTTACGCTTCCGGCACATTCTGCGATCGTATTAAAGCATAAAAACGAAGACTGGGAGATTGGGATCGGCAAAATAGAACGCAAGCGATTTTTCTAAGGAAACACTGATTAAATCAGCGTTTCCCTAGAACCATTCCGGGTCATATTTTACCGAGGCATTCCAAAAGATCCATTCATCATAACCGGCGTCCTGTACCGCCCGGATCTGCGCCTGAATCTCTTCCCGGCCGTATTCGATATGTCCGCTGACCCATGTGGCGGTGAACGCCTGAAGCCAGGGGCGTACACGGACCGTGAGCGGCATACCGTCCTGCAGAACAGAACAGAACGTGTCGTGTCCGTACTGGTCGAGCACCGTGCGGGATGCATTCAGGGCGCCTGTGACGGTGCGGTAGGGATCGGCATCCGGAACGGGTACACGGTATACGCCGGGTCCGTAATGAGACGGATAGACCATCGGGCAGATGACGTCTAAGCTGGACGCCATTGCAGCATAGTCCTGGCCGACGATCTGCTGGTCCCATTTACTGTCGATGATCGTGCCGTATACATCGGCGGACACGGTGACGGACAATGGGGCGAGCGTTTCCCGTGCGTAGTCGGTAAATGCATTGATGATATCTGATTTGCTGACTTCGTCGGAGTCCTCGCCAAATACGACGCGGTCCATTCCGCGGTCTGTGGCAAACCGGATATAATCGAACTGTATCTCATCAAAGCCGGCAAGCGCGGCCTGCGTCGCAATTTCCATCAGGTAGTCCCAAACTTCCCGCTTGTAAGGATTTAACCATGCCTGTCCGCTGTTATCCCGGAAGATCGTGCCGTCTGCCTCGTGGAGGGCATACTCCGGCATGGCATTGGCGAGGCAGGGATCTTTGAACGAGACGATGCGGGCGATCAGATAGATATCGTGGGCTTTGCATTCTGCGATCAGTGCGTCGATATCGGAGATGTATGTGACAGACGAACCGACTGCCTGAACGGTCGGCGCCGCCATCTGGTAAGTGACGTTTCCGCGGTCGTCTTTAATATCAATGACAAAGGCGTTGATGTCAGTCTCATCGGCAAGCCGGATCAGTTCCTTCATGCGCTCTGTGCCGGTAACCGTCGCGGTAACATAAATGCCGTGAACGCGGAAATCGGGGTCACGGCCGTTCTCAGAGCTGTCATTAGGCGGGGTAATGTCTCCGGCATTGTTGTCTGCAAGCGTATCAAATACGCCGGCTGCGGATGTATCGGCGCAGTCAGCGGTACGAGGCATGATGTCTGCAATTCCGGCGGCTTCCCGGTTGATGCGCTGTACGGCGGATGGAAGGGTGCCGGAGGCGTCAGAGGATGTTTCGCTGGACGGCTGCCCGCAGGAGGCTGCGAAGAGCGCCAGTGAGAGAAGAAGCGCGGGAATGATGCGCCGCGTGGATCGTCTGAAGTGCCGGTGAATGCCGGCTGTCCGGGAATGGATCGGTGTAAGCTGCATATTGATAGATCTCCTGTGTGGTTTTGGGGTTATTTTTAGGCTTTTTATGTCGATATTATATACAATAAATATAAAATAAGCTATACTGGACATACAAATTTTGTATACAAATTTTGAAAATATGAGCAGAGAAAGTGAAAGAGGAGAAGGATCATGGATATGCCGGATATCGTAACGGATTATCAATATTTGAATCAGGTACAGACAAAACAGGCAGGACAGGCACAGTCGGCATGGAAGGCGGTCAGCAATGCGGCTAAGGCAGCGGAAGGCGCAGAGACCGAAAATAAGACGGCGGTGTTTGCGGAGGCGCTGCGCAAGGAGATTGACAACTTGCAGCAGCAGAACGAACTTGGGGACGCGCTGGCGTCATCTTCCCTGTTTGGCGTGACGGAGGATTTCAGCAATGTCTCCGAAATGCTGAAAACAGAGAGTGGAAGGCAGGCGATCGGTGCGATGGCGGATCACGCGATGACTTCCATTGTATTTGGAACGAACAATTCCGAACAGGATTCTGTTTTGCAGTCCCTGAACCAGAGCAGCCATACGTCAGAGCAGAGTCTGGAGGAAGCGTTGAAAGATATTCTTGAGATCTTGGAATCTAAGGGTGCGGGAGATCAGACAAAGGCTGAGTAGGCGCTGCCTCGTTAGAATTCGTTAGAAAAAAGGATTTCCGAACCGTAATCGGTTCGGAAATCCTTTTTTCTGTTTATAAGAATCTGCGGAACACGAATTTGTATTTATTGATCTTCAACAGCCGAGAGTTTATCTGCATCTTCGCTCAGACTCTGCACGAGCGCGTTGACCTCTGTGACGATCTGCTGATTCTGCTCGCTGCAGCCGTAGGTCTCGTTGGAGTGTGCGGATACCTCCTCCGTGATCGCCGAGATCGTCTGGATGCTGTCGACAATGACCTTATTGGCCGACGCAAGATCGGAAACGATGGAAGCGAGCGCCGCCGACTGTTTCTGAATATGGGCGGTGTTTTGAGCGATCGTGTCAAAGGATTCTGCTGTCTTTCCGGCAGATGCATTTTGCTTTTTATTGCTGTCGATCAGCGTGTTGATCGTGTCGACCATAATCTGAAGCTGACCGGAAATATTGCTGATCAGACCGGTGATATTTTCGGTGGCGGAGGTCGTCTGTCCTGCAAGGGAGGAAATCTCGGAAGCGACGACTGCGAAACCACGTCCGGCCTCTCCTGCGCGTGCGGCTTCAATACTTGCGTTTAGTGCCAGCAGGCTCGTCTGGGAAGCAACGCTTGTGATCAGATCCGTAATAGAATTCATTTGGTCGGTATATTCACGGAAAGAGGAAAGAGCGGAGGCAACATCGGTGCTTGCCTTGTCGGACTGCTCTGTCAGGCTGATCAGGGATGATACGTGTTTCTGCCCGGTCTGGACCGCGTCGGCGGCAGCGCTTACGCCGCTGTGGATTTCGTCGGCGGCATGCTCTACCGTTGAAATATGCGATTGTATTTCCTCTGTTTTAATAAGCTGGTTCTGGATAGCTTCGGCGGACTCGTTTGTGCCGGATGTTACCTCGGACATGGATGTCATCGTCTGTCCGACGGAACTTTGCAGGGTGTTCATCTGTGAAGCGATCGCACTCACATTTTCCGTCATGTGCCGTGAAATCTGTATGGTGTTTTCAAATAACCCTGATATTTTTAATTTTTCCCGATCGATCCTTGCGAGCTTCATGTTTTGGAATCTGGATGACTCGAACGATACGATCAGGAAATTGATGGTCATGATCAGTGAGAGGAATCCCTGGATTTCCAGCGCTACGATGCCCTGCGGAGCCAGTTCTTTTGTGAGAGCGGAAAAAACAATATATCCGATATTCTCAATAATGACCCCTGCGCCGATGATCGTGGTGTATTTGAAGTCATTATACAGCGTAATGACGATCAGCATAGGGAAGACATAGGTAAATACCAGTTCGTTCTGCGCGGTAAAGAGCAGGAAGGTGTACAGGATCGCATAGCCGTAAGAGACGATATGTTTGATTATCGTTGTGTCACGCCGCATTTTGTAGAACACCCAGCAGAGAATGACCGGTATGTATGCCAGGATAAAGGTTACCGCGACATACGGTAACGTACGGTTCCGTTTGACGACTTCAATGGAATAGGCGGCACAGATCACAGTCGTGATAACAGACAGTGCAATGCAGGCGACGCGGTTTGCGATGACCATTTCTTCTGACGAATTACCATGCGGTGCATTGGCGAGCGCGCCGGAAATTGTGTTATTAGACATCATTTTATCCCCCTTTGAAAGTAAATTAAATATTTTACATTTTATCATAAACCGTTTGAAAGTGAAACAAGAATGGTACAAAACGTATGAAAAATGGCATATGACGGAACAAAAAGACTTTTCAAAGGCGGCCGGATGGGTTAGACTAAAAAAGAATAATAAACAGAACGGGTGAGAAGGCTGCAGCAACGGGGGTAAGTTCATGCATGTATCCATGGGAAGTATTCGGAAAACGGCAAAAGAGGGAGTCTGTTATATTGTGGGCGCCGGGGAGATTGAAAATCCGGGGTGGTTCCGGCGGCAGGTAAGACCGAAGGAGAAAGATTTTCTGATCGCGGCGGACGGCGGTTTTGCCATGACGGACCGGTGCGGGATCCGCGTGGATCTGTTAGTCGGTGATTTTGATTCACTGGGCATGGTGCCTGAGGTTCCCAATATGATCCGTATGCCGGAAGAGAAAGACGATACCGATCTGTTTTTTGCGGTAAAAAAGGGACTGGAGAAAGGCTATCGCGCGTTCGAAATCTATGGCGCGACAGGCGGCAGGGAAGGACATACGATGGCGAATTACCAGACGCTTGTATATCTGGCGAACCGGGGAGCCTGCGGCGTTTTGCGGTCCATGAAGGTGCAGGTGACGGCGATCCGTAACGATACGTTGCGTCTGCCTGCGTATCAAAGCGGTTTTGTGTCCGTGTTCTGTATGGGGGACAAAGCAGAGGGTGTTACGCTTAAGGGATTAAAATATCCATTGTCCGAGGCTGTTCTGACGAATGATACGCCGATCGGCGTAAGCAATGAGTTTGTCGGGGAGCGCGCAGAGATCACGGTCGCAGGCGGGACACTGTTAATTATGTGGGAGACCGGCGGCGGGCGCTGACCGGAAGATGGGAATAGCAGAAAAACAAAAAATCCTTTCACAGAAAACGAAAGGATTTTTTAGAGCGCGAGACGGGACTCGAACCCGCGGCCTCGACCTTGGCAAGGTCGCGCTCCACCAACTGAGCCACTCGCGCATAAGAGCAGGTGATGGGAATCGAACCCACGTATCCAGCTTGGAAGGCTGGTGTTCTACCATTGAACTACACCTGCGAAAAACGGAATCCCCGAAATTGTTTCGTGCGGTTCCGTAAACTCAAGAACAATATTCATTTTAGCAAAGATTCTCTTTGGTGTCAATTCTTTTTTTCAAAATCTTGGCACGAAGATATTTGGAGATCTTCGCGCGGAAAATCTTCGTGTGTGAAAAGTTTTGCGCGAAATTTTTATTTATATTTAAGCATTTTTGTCAGATTTTATGAATTTGAAAAGTATATAGAATGAGAAGTACTTCTAAACAAGACATATCAAAGGTCTTATTTTTCAGGTCTGACCTGATTTCTCAGACCTGAGTATTTTGAGAACGAAGGGATTGAGGTGAAGCGTATGGACGCGGACGACAGGGCGAAAGAGTTGTTTGAGCAATATGCCGATATGGTTTACCGGGTCGCAGTGTCCTATGGAGGAACGGGGCAGTGGGCGGAAGATGTCGTACAGGAAGTATTTGTACGATATCTGAAGAGGCGTCCGGTATTTGAATCCGGCGAGCACGAGAAGGCATGGTTTATCCGGGTTGCCATCAATTGTTCCAAAAGTTCGCTTTCTGGGGTATGGGCGAAGCGGATCTGCCCTTTGGAGGAATACGGGGAGCAGGAGACCGTGTCGTTTTCAGACGTCCGTGAGAGCGGGATCTATGAGGCATTGCTGAAACTGCCGGCAAAATACCGGATCGTGTTATATCTGAGGTATGTTGAGGAATATCAGATTAAGGAAATCGCGGAACTTCTGCATATTACCCCGAATCTGGTATCGGCAAGGCTAAAGCGGGCAAAAGCGAAAATGAAAGTATTATTAGCGGAGACGGAGGGAATGAGTGATGAACGAAAAACAATATCAATCCATGTATCGTCACATTTGTCTGAGTGATGAACAAAAAAATAGAATTTGGAAAAACATGAGAAATACGGCAGGCGGGGCGGCGGCAGAAAGAAAAGCGCGCTTTACGCTGCGCGGGGCAGTCTGCATCTGTGCCGTGTTGATGGCATCCGGTATGACCGTACTGGCAGTCAATTCTTCCTATGTAGAAAGGATCGCGAAGGCAATGGGCTCTTTCACGGGGAAGGATGAGGTCACGCAGAGCCAGACGGATCTGTATACGGAATACGGGAACTCGGTGGAACATCGTATGATGTCGGGGAGCGGGGAAGTCAGGATCGAAGCGGCTTTCTATGACAGGGGGTACTTGTGTCTTCCGTTTACGCTGTATCCGAATACAGAATTGGAGCCGGGAACGGATATTTCATCGGAACCCGTGTTCGAGGGGCTTCTGCGGGAAATGACGGGATCGGTATGGTATGATCCGGCGGAAGGAGAAGCGGTTGATGAGTTCAGCCTTTATACGCGGATCGATCCGGTGGTCGAGGAGGACGGTTCTCTGACCGGAAGCTTTGTGATTGTGAACACAATGGAGGAAGGCTTTGCGCAGGGAGGCGTGATCCGCCTCATTAAGCGTGACTACATGAAATTTGGAGATACCTTTGGCAGAGCGCTGACGGAGGGGGAGGATACTGCCGGGTTAAGTACCTTTGAGGTGCTGGTCAACGGAGAGTCGGTCACTTATGTGGAAGCAGTGTCCGGAGAGGAATTGCTGGCGGAGATTCCTCTTGACAATGCTCAAGTTCCGGAGATGGAAGTTCCTACAGCGGGCGTATCGCTGCCTTATGGCGTACGGGCGGATAAAATCGTCATTTCCCCGCTGGCACTCTATCTGTACGGGACGGGGGATAACATGCATCCGGCCGATAAAATGATTTACAATATCTGGGTCGTGCTCAAAGACGGAAGCGTTATGGAGTGGTCGGGGAATTGGTCTTCGCAGCGTTACAGGGAGGAGCACGAAGACCATGAATACGGGTATCGTTTTTCCAAAGCTTTTTCCGGCGTTGTGGAGCTTGAGGACATTGCAGGCGTGCGTATCACCGACCGGGGAGAGGAGATCTGCTTTATTCCCGTGAACGGCAGGCGGGACAGCAGTGCCGGCGCGGAATGACCGGACCGGAAGAAGGGCAGTGCCGGGACGGAAAAGCCGGATTGTTGAAATGGGATAAAAAGACCGGACTTTTGAAATGAGAGCGAAAACCGGATTTTTGAAAAACGGCATATGGATCGGGTAAAAAATGCATGATTTTACCCGCCATATGTTGTTTTTTTTCTTGAAAAAAGCTGTTGATAGAAATATACTATGTTATAGATCATATATTTATCCGGATGTAGGGAGGAAAGAGTTATGCAGTATAATCAAAAGATCAAAAAAGTAGGCGGAGCGTTTCTGTTGTTGTATTTGATCGTGCCGATCGTAGTGGTCGCAGTGCCGGTCATATTATCGTTGCTGCTGCCGGAGATGGAGGGAACGTTTGCCGGCTGTGCGGCCTTGCTTGCCATAATCAGCTTTTTTTGGTGGATCTTGGGGTGGAAACTGGTCTTAGGCATCAAAAGGAAGTCGATGGCAAAAAAGCTTGATGAAGCGGGATTTGTCAGGAATCATACATTTAACAGCGATACCTCGACTATTGTGATCGATGCGCAGCATGGGGACATGGCGCTTCTGTTCTGTTTTAATCCGTTCGTGATCCAGATTGCTTCCATGAAGAAGATCACAAGGGCATGGGTGGATGACGGTGCACACGGATCGGGATTCATGAGAGGATCCAGCTGTGTCCGTTTTTGCTTTGAGCTTGACGGCATCGTTATCAAAGTGAATACGTTTACATCCAATAAGAGATGGCGGATGGACAGCAATTACATATTAACGGGTATTTCCAAAGCGGATATGATGGTCAACGAGATCAACAAGGCAAAACAGGCGGGGCAGTAATGGGACTGATCAAAAAACTAAAATCTAAAATTTTTGATAATTGCTGCAGTCAATGTCAAAACGAAATGAATATTACGGGGCAGTGGTTGTTCGCACTGCCGGAAATGAGAGTCGGCCATTATGTCCGGCATGAGGATGCGGACTATTATAAGAAGCACCTTGTTCCCATCATGCAGAAATCACAGATTCCGGCGGGGATGTATGCCTGTAATCTGTATGTATACCAATGTCCCTCGTGTGGTCACCGGGCGGTAAAGCTGGTGGTATTTTTGCCCGTGCGCGAAGAAGAAAAACTGGAGCAGGGACTTTATTTTGAAAAAGGCGAGATGGATGATTTTGTGTTTGGTGTGCAGAACCGATGAGTTAAGACCGGGAGGAGTTCACTATGGATGACAGGATCAAGCAGGAGCTAAAAAAACTGGTAACACATAATATTTATGCGGAGGCAATGGGCATAGAATTGCTGGAACTGCGTCAGGGCTATGCGCGGGGGAGGATGCCGTACCGGTTGGAGAATGCGAATCCTTACGGATCCCTGCATGGCGGTGTGTTGTATTCGCTGGCGGATATTATTTGTGGACTGGCGGCATGTACCTATGGCTATTATTCGTCGACGATCGAGGGGAGCATGCATTATGTGCGCCCGGCGCTCAACACGCGCTATGTGGTCTGTGAGGCGCATGAGCTGCGCCAGGGCAGGCAGGTGTCCGTGTATGAAGCACGTCTGACAAATGACGAGGGGCTTTTGCTTGATACAGCAGAATTTTCGTTTTATATGTTGGAGAAGGAGGTCTAAAAAAGAGTTTCGCCGGCGCGAAACTCTTTAGAAGAATCCGCATAGTGAATTCTTCCGGGGATGGAAACTCTTTAGAAGAATCCGCATAGCGGATTCTTTTGGGATGTAAAGTTTTTATAATGTGAGAAGGAGGATACTGGTAAAAGATGGGAGAGGTTCGTAAAATACCTGCAAGGGATGATATCAATGTACGCGATACGTGGGCGCTTGAGGATCTGTATGAGACGGATGATGCATGGGAGGCCAAGATCGCCGAGACAGAGAAGAGCATGGGAAAGCTGTCTGCTTTTGAAGGAAAACTCGGGGCATCCGCGCAGGAGCTGCTTGCTTTTTTAAGGCTGCAGGATGAGCTGGAATGTGTTGTGGAAAGACTGTACGTCTATGCAAATGAGAAACTGCATCAGGACATGAGCGTATCAAAATATCAGGGCTATACGACCAGGGCGCAGGCGCTGGCGGTACAGATTGGCGGCGCCGTATCGTTTGCGGAGCCGGAAATTCTTGCGATTCCGGAGGAAACGTTGAAGGGTTTTTTTGCAAATTGTCCTGATCTGGAACTTTACAGGCTTCTGATCGACCGTATTTTATACGCAAAGGAACATACGCTTTCGCCGAAAGAGGAGGCGCTTCTTGCCAAAGCGCAGGAGATGGCGACTGCGCCGGATGATATTTATTCGCTGCTCACCGACGTCGATCTGCAGTTTGGGACGATCAGGGATGAGGACGGAAATGATGTTGAACTGACGGATATTAATTATGTGAGCATGCTGCAAAGCAGCGACAGGCGTGTCAGAAAAGATGCATTTGAGGCGCTTTACAAAGTATACGACCAGTTTAAGAACAGTATTGCCGCAATGTTTCAGGCAAATGTGAAAAAAGCGCGATTCTACTCCGACGTGCGGCATTATTCATCTTCCATGGAAATGTCGCTTGACGGCAGCAGGATTCCGGTCAGTGTATATGAGAGTCTGATCGAGGCGGTTCATACTGCCCTTCCTGATATGTATCGGTATGTTTCGCTGCGCAAGCGCGTGCTGGGCGTGGATGAACTGCATATGTATGATGTGTATGTGCCGATCGTCAAGGATTATGACATGAATGTCACGTTTGAGGAGGCGAAGGAGCTTGTCTTAAAGGGGCTTGCGCCGATGGGTGAGGAGTATCTGTCCCATCTGCGCGAAGGATTCGCGGATCGCTGGATCGATGTGTATGAAAATAAGAACAAACGCGGCGGCGCGTATTCATGGAGCGCGTATGGCGTGCACCCGTATGTATTGCTCAATTATCAGGGGAAACTGGACGATGTGTTTACGCTGGCGCACGAGATGGGACATGCGCTGCACAGTTATTATTCTAATGCGAACCAGCCGTATGTATATGCAGGGTACCGGCTGTTTGTGGCGGAGGTGGCATCCATTTGCAACGAATCGCTGCTCATCCGTTATATGCTGGAAAAATGTGAGGATAAGCAGGAAAAATGTTATCTGATCAATCATTTTCTGGATCAGTTTAAGGGAACGCTGTTTCGGCAGACGATGTTCGCGGAGTTTGAGATGGTGATGCACCGCATGTATGCGCAGGGTGAGGCTTTGACGGCGGAGCGCATCTGTGAGATTTATCTGGAGCTGAATCAGAAATATTTTGGCACGGATATGGTTTCCGATCCCCAGATCGCGTTAGAGTGGGCGAGAATCCCGCATTTCTATACGGAGTTCTATGTGTACCAATATGCAACAGGGTTTGCTGCGGCGATCGCACTTTCGGATAAGATCCTGCATGAGGGCGAACCGGCGGTGGAAGCATACAAAAGTTTCTTAAAGGGCGGCTGCTCCAAGGATCCGCTGGAGCTGCTAAAAATGGCAGGTATTGATATGAGCAGACCGGAGCCGGTGAAAGACGCATTGAAGCTGTTTGGCGGGCTGGTCACGGAAATGGAAGAATTGATGGCGTAGAACGTTTAGATAAAGCGAATTCATTATCATAAGGCAAGATCATTTGATGGGATGCATCCTGTTATTCAGTTACAAACTGAATGACAGGATTTCTCTTGCGGTTTACAGTATAGACAGAGGAGGATGCATGCGGCATGGTGCGCAGTATCACTGAGCTCTGCGGAGGCGCTTCATGCGGCAGGGACTGTAAGCCGGGAGGGAAATGCGTATGGAACAGATCAGTGTGATTGCGAGACGGTTAAAAAGCGGGTGCGTGCAATACGGATGGAGCAGCGGAGACAGAATGGAAATTGCCAGAAGGCTTTTCCGGTATTATCAATTGCCCGAACGTGTTTCATGTTTATTTGATATCGGGAAGGTACGCGGCTGCAGGTCTGAGCGGGAGATCTTTGATAAAAGACCGACTGCGGGTAATGCTTTTTTCTATGAGGAAAGGGACGGATGCTGGTATGATGTGCTGCGGGGACCGTTTATCATCAAGACACCGTTGGAACTGCTTTTACATGAAACGGATCGGAAAGGGTGTGGGATTGCAGAATGTATACGACTCATCGAAAAAGGGCTGATTGAATATATGCTGTGGGAATATGTCACGCGGGATGAAGTTTTCGAGGAGCTTGTGAAGAGAAACGGCGGCGATGCGGGAAGTCTTCTGGATCGGATATTAGCGAACGATGATCCGATAACGGCATTGTATGAGATGAAATGGCTGTATCATTATTTTGACCATTGGGCAGCTGTTTTTACGGATGAGAGCGGGGAAAAAATCGTCGGTTATGCGCTTGCACCGGTGAGGCGGCAGAGGAGGAGCCGACAGGCAAGCTGTGGATAAAGGGGAGGTGCGATTGATGATCGATATGAGACGTACAGGAAGACAGTTAAAAGAGAGATGTGAGGAGCGGGGCTTAACCGTGAGCGAGATCCAGAAACATCTGCATATCGGCTCGTTCCAATCCGTATATGCATGGTTTTGCGGAAAAACGCTTCCCAGTCTTGACAATTTCTATGCATTGGCTAAGCTGCTTGGCGCATCCATGGAAAGCCTGATCGTAGAGAAGTGTATCGTGAAAGTATATGATTATGCAGTTAGGGGATTTTCATGGAATCTGCTTTGGGAACTGAGACGGCGGGTATCGCCGGGACGCTGTGCGTTATATGAGCAAAAATTGAGATTGAACGGATAGGGAAAAGCTCTGACCGGTCATGCTCTGAGAAAGACAGAGTTGTTGAGAGAGTTGTGTGTATTGCACAACTCTTTTTTATTACGCAGTAAACATCCTAATCATAGGGAATTTGACATGCAGCCCGTTTTTATGAATTACAAAAAAAGATTACTACAAAAGACTTGACAAATTCTGACACTGTAGTACTATAGATATGTATAGATGTCGGATGTAGTATAAATGACACTGTATTCATGCATGGGGTGAAGCCCGTAACGAAAAAATGCAGGAGCTTATTCCGTTTCTAAATTTGTAAAACATGAAGATGGCAAGAATTGGTTTATATCAGGAGGAGAATGAATTGAAGAAGGAAAGAAGCAGGGTATGGTTGTGTGCATTGTCGGTACTTATCATGTCCGGATGTCCGGGGTGTGCAAAAACAGAAGCGGATCCGACGGAAAAGAGGGATGAAGAATATACGCAGGACAATACATTGACAGAGGATATACCAGAAAGTGATTTGGGTGAGACCGGGAATAATGGAGAAAAGGATTATGGTGAATTTCCTGAACCGGTCCTCTTTCCGGAAGAATTTGCGTTTGAATATGAGGTATGGAAGAATGAAACAACGCAGATTAAGACGCCCGGAGGAATTGTGTATGACGGGGAGTCGATGTTGGTCTGCGATACGGGAAATCATTGTGTGGCACGTCTGACAACGGACGGGGAGTTTGTGGAGAGCTATGGGGAGCTTGGTTCGGAAACAGGGAATTTTGTGAAGCCGACATCGCTTGTTCTTTATAAAGATGAAATATATGTTTTGGATGCAGGGAATATGCGCGTTCAGGTGTTTGATAAGGAAATGCAATTTCTCAGGGAGATTTTGTTTGAAGCGGCGCCGCTGTCAAATAGCGGAAAGTATGTTGATATGGCGATTGACGGTGATGGAACAATCTATATTGCTGCTGATTCTACTTATCGGGAAGAGACAGGATTGTTTTATATCGAAGAGGGTGCGCTGCGCCGGATTTCAGGCGAATTTTCCGGATATTTGGCGGAAAAGGGCGGGGTCGTGTATGCGGTGAATGCATGGCAGTTTATTACGTCAGAGGGTGGATATAACAAAAGACCGGGAGTGAACCAGGTTTATGAGATTTCGAGAACCGAGCTAAAAAAAGTGTGTGAACTACCGTATATGTATGCGCCGATGGATTTTATCATGGGTGAGGATGAGATATATACTTTGTCGACGGTTTGGGGAGAAATGAACCGGGTTTCGATGGAAGGAGAACTGCTGGAGGCTTTGCTTTTGACAGAAGAATTACAGTTGCATGATATGTATCTGTGTATGCAGGACGAAAATACGTTTTATGTGGCAGATGCAAAAGGGTATTTGTATAAGGTTTTTCGCGCAGGGGATTAGAGGATGCGTGAAACTGTTTAGTGACAGGGGCAGTATGAGCCGGTATTTGGAGGATGCGTCGATGGAAAGAGGAAAGAAGAAATACTTGTCCGTTTTGTTATCTTGTATATTGTTAAGTAGTATGGCGGCCTGCGGTGCAAAAGAAACGGGAAAAGAGGATGAAGCGCAGACGCAGGATCATATTCAACAGCAGGAACAATCGCAGGCGGATGAGCAGTCACGGGGAGAGGAACAGAACACGGAGAATATACAGGAGGATGAGGAAGACGGAATTCCCGGCAGGGAGCGTGAAGCAGAGGTTGTGATGGGTGAGAACTGGATCAATGACAGGGGACCTGACGCAGCGCCGTTTGAGGTGGAAACCGTGCTCGCCTGTGAAGTGTGGGATAAAGAGAAGACGCATGTGGAAATGCCGGGAGGCATTTTGTCTGACGGAGAAGGTCTGCTAGTCTGTGATACGAAAAACCATTGTGTCGTGCGCCTGACCTCCGATGGGGAGTATGTGGAAAGTTACGGGGAGCGCGGGGGCGAATCCGGGAATTTCAAAGATCCGACGGCGATCCTCTTGTATGAGAATGAAATTTACATACTGGATTCAGGAAACAGGCGCATTCAGGTATTTGACCCGGAAATGAATTATGTCAGGGAAGTTGAATTTGCGGGTCCAAGCGTGGGCAGCGGCGGAAAATATATTGATATGGCGATCTCCGCTGACGGGACGATCTTTTTATCGACGGACGGCAACATCGGAGAATGGGCATATATCTCTTATATCGGAGAAGACGGAACGCTTCAAATTGTCTCCGGCTGGATCGTGGGGCATCTGGCGGAGGAGGATGGAACCGTATATGCCGTAGACAGATGGTTTTTTTGGAGGGAAGGAAATAAGACGGGCGTTTCATCGGGAGAAAACTGGGTTTACCGTGTGGAGAAAACCGGCTTGGAGAAAATCTGTGAGCTTCCTTACATGTATGAACCGACGGATTTGATCGTGGAGGATGGCTGCCTCTATACCTTGTCCGGCACGTGTGGAAAGCTGATCCGATTCTCTATGGAGGGAGAAGCGGAAGAAGGATTGATCGGGCGGGCATTCGAAGACAGCGGTTGGTCGGATGTGTATTTATTCAGGCAGGACGAGGATATCTTTTATGTGTCCTATGCGGTGGGATATATTTGTAAGACGTATCGGGCGGAAGGGGAGCAGTAGAAATGTTTTATCTCACCAACATCAAAGGAAGTTTAATTTATCATAAAGTTATCAACCTGATCGTAGTGATCACACTGACGATCGGTATGCTGTATCCGCTTGGAATGGCGACGATCATCAGGGAGATTGTCATCGATCGGGATCTCTGCCGTTATGACGACGTGGAAAATCATATGATCGTGGACTGCTTTGATACACTGACGCCGTTAGAAGAATATCGGGATAAATTGTCATGGCTGGAAGTGAAAGGCTTAGAATACGGAATGATCACCTATTATATAAGTACGGCGTATGTAGGCGGCGGCTTTCGCCAGGTTGGTTTTTCTTCTTATACAAATGAGTATTTGGAGCAGGAGGGTTATCGGCTTGTCGAGGGACGGCTTTTGACGGAGGAGGAGCACGAACAGGGGGCGCCCTATTGTTTGGTCAGTTGGGGAGGGAGCGAACGGCGTATTGGCGATAAGATCAATGTGCTGGGAAATGAGCTCGAAGTCGTAGGAATCGTCCAATGTCCCATGATGTTTGGCGGAATCATGGTTTCGCAAAACTGGCTGTATCGGACGATCGGAAACAGCAGGATCCAATTCCGCATCAGTATCCATGCGCCGAACGGATGGGGTGACATTACGCAGGGGGATGTGAGAAGAGGGCTTCCGCTTGAAGAGATAAGTGCCGTCACGCGCGGGGAGGAGATCTACAAGGAATATTATGAGTCTATTGATCAGCAGATTTGGAAACGGCTGTCCTCAAGCCTGATGGTTTTGATACCAGCGCTATGCAGTTTGGCGGCGATCCTGTTTGGAAAGGTGATGGAACAAAAATATCAGATCGGACTCAGAATGGCTCTCGGAGCGACGAAAAGGCAGATCGTTATAGAGATTTTTTTTGAAAATTTTATATTGTTTATCGCGGCTTTCTGTGTGGATATGGTGTTGTTTATTCCGGTCAAACGAATATCAACGCTGGTCAGCATGTATCCGGGCGCGGCGCTTACCGCGATATTCTTACTGTTCGGCGCGGTCAGCATCCTGTTGATCAGCATAGTGATCGTGGCGGTGCTTATGGGAAAAAGACAGGTATGTGAGATATTGAAGGAGAGTCAATGAAGTATTTGGTGGAAAAGGTATGGTTCCATGTTGCACATAACAAAATCAAATATGGCGTATTGATCTTGGTCTATGCGGTCAGTATGACAGTCTTTATGAGCACTATGAATTTGTCGCTGACCTGTTCGGAAGAGCTGCACGCTTTGAAAGGTCAGGCGGAAACGGAAGATGTGGAGCTGAGTTTTTCCGGCTCGTTTCTGCGGGGGTATGTGATCACCCCGCAGGATATCCGGGATTATCCGGCGATAGAGGAAAAGCTGTTTTATTTTCCGTATCGGGACAGTCTCTCGATGGATGCGGACGGAAATGAGTACCGCTATCACTGTTGTTTTTTAAGCGATGATGCGTTCGGGCGGCTGTTTGGAACAGTGCGTGAGGCGGGAGCGGTTTATATCGGCGCGGATGCCTATGAAATGTTCTGCCGTCTGAAAGAACGCGCGGCTTTGCAGAATGAAAGGGATCAATTTTTTTTATATTATCGGTTCGAGGGCGATATAGCTTATTTGGAAGAAAAACCGGTGGTCGATCTGTCGCAGGTCAAGCTGCTTGACGAGGCGCAGGGAAGCCTTTGCTTAAACTCGCCTAACGCCATGTTTTCTATGGATGAGGAACAGATATGGCTGTCAGACTGCCTGATTCTGCCGGCTGAGAGGATGGAGGAGGCGGGCTGGGAGACCGACGCGATGCCGTTTGGATTCGTTGTTGCTATTTACGAAGGAGAGCGCAGTCAGGAGAATATCGCAGAGCTGATGGGGTTTATGCGTTTGCTGGGCAGTCGGCATCCTGAGGTGCAGTATGGGATTTCGGACCGTATACTGGGGTTGGAAAAGTCTGCTTCCGATCTGATGATTCCCTATCGCTCCCTGCTGCTTGCGGCGGTTTCGATGCTGCTCATTATCATGACCGGCATGATAGGGATTTTTATTTTAATACTCCACCGCAGAAAGAAAGAGCAGGCAGTGTCGCTTGCTTTTGGAGCGACAAAGGGCCGGATTTTCGCGGAGGTTTTTATGGAAGTGTTTTTATGCTTTGCCGTCGGCGGGGCGATGGCGATTGCAGCGGCGTGGTATGTGACGCCGGAAATGAAGATCGAGGGAATCCATCTTGCCGCTGCATGGCATAATCTTACGACGCTGTGCGCGGCCGGGATCACGCTGATCGAGGCGCTCGGCATCAGCGGGATCGCGCTTGCGGTCGTGGGGCGCGAGAACGTGGCGGGGACGTTGAAGGAATTGTAACGATCATACAAGATGTTAGAAAAGGAGGAGCGGTGATGAAACGGTATTTAGGAAGAGGGATTTGCTGCTTGGGAGCAGCGTTGCTGCTGCTTTTAACAGAGGTAAGCCCGGTGAGGGCAGAAGAACATCGCTGTGAACCATGGGTTGTGGATCATGTTACAGAGGATTGCAGAACGCCGATTTGTGATGGGGTACGTCGTACCAGTTATCTGACGTATCAATGTCATAAAACATGTACTTACCTACCCACTAATTATACGTATTCGATTCCAAATACTTATACGAGAGAGGGCGGATGTTGTACGAAGCAATAACAGAATAGAGGGAGAAACGGTAAATTGCACTATTCATTAGAGAAGGCATGGTTTCATTTTTGCCGCAGTTTGGGAAAATATTGTGTATTGATCTTGATTGATGCGGTAAGCATGGCGCTGTTTATGAGCTGTTTTAATCTGTCGCTGTCCTGCGCGGACCGAATGAGGAAGATCAGGGAGCAGATGCACAACGAGGGAATCGAAATCAGTAACCGGGTTCTTTTAAGGTCAGCGGGATACCCGATCACGCCGCAGGACATCCGGGACTATCCTTCCATAGAAAATGAGCTGTTCTACTTTCCGTATCGATATAGCTGTAGTCAGGATTTTGATGAAAATCAGTATTGTTATCGGTGGTGCTTTATAAGTGATGCAGTGTTTGAACAGCTCTTTGACATGGAGAGGGAAGAAGGAAGAATCTATCTTGGGATGGGCGCATATCATACGCTCAATCGCTTAAGAGAGCGGGTCAGTCTGCAAATAGAAAACGAGGGACGCTTCTTATACTATCAATTTGAGGGAGATAATATATATTTGGAAAATCATCTGGTGATGGATCTGTCGCAGGTGAAGCTGTTGGATGAGGAGCAGGCGGATATCAATCTGAATTGTCCGGTCGGGCTGTTTGATGCAGGGGAACAGTTCAGCTTATCGGATTGTGTGATCATGCCGCTGGAACTGTTGGAGGAAATGGATTACGAAGCAAATCCTCTGTTTTACCGGTGTGTGCTTGCCGTTTATCAGGGGGAAAGAACGGATGAGAATATTTCCGAACTGATGGGTTTTCTCCGCTTTTTGGCGGAGCGGCATCCGGAGTTACAATATGATATTGCCGATCGTGTAATGGATTTGGAAAAGTCTGCTTCTGATCTGATGATTCCCTATCGCTCCCTGCTGCTTGCGTCAGTTTCAATGCTGCTCATTATCATGACCGGCATGATCGGGATTTTTATTCTGATCCTGCACCGCAGGAGAAAAGAGCAGGCGGTGTCGCTTGCCTATGGCGCGACAAAGAGACAATTATTTGTGGAAGTATTTGTGGAGGTGTTTTTATGCTTTTTGACCGGTGCGCTGTTGGCGGGCGGGGCGGCATGGCATGTAACGCCGAAGCTTATGATTGACTATTTATCGGTAACCGGTGCCTGGCATAATCTTACGACGCTGTGCGCGGCCGGGATCACGCTGATCGAGGCGCTCGGCATCAGCGGGATCGCGCTTGCGGTCGTGGGGCGCGAGAATGTGGCGGGGACGTTGAAGGAATTGTAGAATGAAGGGCAGAGCGGAGGATTCAGAAGATGGCGTTGATACAGGTGGAAAATCTTACGAAAGATTATCAGACCGGAAAAAATAAATTTCATGCACTGCGCGGCGTCTCGTTTCAAGTAGAAAAAGGGGAATTCGTAGCGATCACGGGAAAATCCGGCTGCGGAAAAAGCACATTGCTCAATATTCTTGGCGGAATGGACAGACAGACACAGGGAAATTACTTTTTTGAAGGACTCGATGTCAGCGGGTTGAAAAACAAGGCGCTTGCGCATTTCAGAAACAGGAAGATCGGATTTGTATTTCAGTCTTTTTATCTTGCGGGGGAAATGGATGCGGCACATAACGTTGCGCTGCCGATGGGTTACGGCGGCGTCCGTGCGGCACAGCGTAAACGCCGTGCGGCGGAACTGCTGGCGGAAGTCGGACTTTATGATAAACAAAAAAGCAAGCCGTCCCAATTGTCCGGCGGCGAGCAGCAGCGTGTCGCGATCGCGCGCGCAATATCTAATTCGCCGGGCGTTCTGCTGGCAGATGAACCGACCGGAAATCTGGATCATGAGAATGGGATACAGGTTATGGAACTGCTGCGCCGCTTAAATGGAGAAGGGCTTACGATCGTGATGGTCACGCATGATCTGGAGCTGGCAGGACAGACGGACCGCCTTATTCGGATGCAGGACGGACAGATCGTATCATAGCAGTCAATGAATGCGCGGTGTATGTACGATCTTTACCGCCGGACTTATTTTTTATGGTTGATGTCTTTCATAAAGGCGATCATGCGGGACAACTGATCTTTGTTCATTTGGTTCATCTCAGCAACAGCGATGGCAATATCGTGAGGGAACGGTTCGTTCATGTTAAAAAAGTCCTGAGGAGTGATCCTAAAGAAATCGCAGATATCAAAAAATGTACTCATGCTCGGAAGCGCTTTTTCATTTTCGATTTTGTTGATATAGCTTTCGCTTAAGCCTAAAGTCAGACTCATGTCACGAGCAGAAATATTTTTATTCATTCTGAGCTGTGTCAGGCGGTTGCAGAAATCTTTTCTGAAGTCGTATTTGTCCATAACATCCAATCCTTGTAATGTTTTATCCTGATGAAGATAACGAAAGTTGTACTCTAACTAATAGTATAAGCTATAGAATCCTCAAAATCGGATAACTGAATGCTGTATTTTCAAAAAATAACATACAAATAGTATGTGAACGCCGATAAATCTTATGCCTGATTGTGATGCGGTTCCGGAAAAAGCCTGCTCATAACGGAAAAATTAGCCAAATTTGCAATATGATCATATAAATGCTTGCAAAAACTTCAAAAAACCGTATGATGATAAGTAGAGAGTGTTTTAGCGGCCGTATTAGATTTGTGTTACGAAGCGGTGCTGCGGAGCATAAAACGTACTCTATATAAAAAATGAACAGCCGCGATGAAAGAATGAGGTATGGAAAATGAAGATGAAAAAGAAATCAGAACTCATTAATGCCGTTTCAGAATTAAGGGAAGCGGATTATACCAAATCTCCGGAGCTGCAGGAAATGTATCAAAGGCTGCAGAGCGGGAGAGGAAAGCTTGCGTCAGTTTTTGATAAAAACATTAAGGCGGTCATGCAGATCAGCTCCCTTGATCTTACGATGCAGTATCAGACTGAGAAAATTCTGGATATTTCCAAAAAGGTCGAGCTGGCATCAGAAAGGATTTTTGGAACATCAGGAAGCTCTGACTTTTCGGGGAATGCAGATAACCAGCATACCGAGCTGACGAATACGATCATAGACGTTGCGTCGGAAACGGATGATGTCTATAGAAAAATCGAAGAGGGACAGAACGAACTGACGGCGATCAAGGAGCTTTCCCACCAGACGATTGAAATATCAAAGAAGCTGCAGCAGGATATGGACGGTCTGTTTCAGATCATTGATAATATCGGGCAGATTGTTTCGGGTATCGATTCTATATCCAAGCAGACCAATCTGCTTGCGATAAATGCCAGCATTGAGGCGGCACGGGCAGGCGCCGCAGGACGCGGGTTTGCGGTTGTGGCTGGACAGATACGGGGACTTGCGGAAGAAACCCAGAACCTGACCGGAGGCATGAATGAGTTTTTGGACGGAATCCGCAACGCTTCTCATGTGAGTGTGCAGAGTACGACAGAAACGATGAAAGCACTTGAAAGCGTGACGGAAAAGATCAACAATGTGTGGACGCTGAATAGTGAGAATCAGACGCATGTATCTAAGATCAACGGTTCCATGGGTTCTATTGCGGCAATCAGTGAGGAACTGAGCAGCTCTATGACGGAAATGGAAAATCAGTTAAGGGACAGCACGAACTTTATGAAGCAGGTGAGCATTGAACTGGGCGAGGCTGTCAGACCGGTGGTAGAGATTGAGCAGGGACTGGACGATGCCGTAAAGCAGATTGGTTTGATGACGGAGGATGCATTCTATCACCTTGATCACGCTGAATTTGCCAAATATGTGAAAAACGCGATTTCCGCACATTGCACATGGCTTACAAACCTGAAAAAAATGGTGGCCAACCGTTCGGTGGTACCGCTTCAGCTTGATGCCCATAAATGCGGATTCGGTCATTTTTATTATGCGCTTACGCCTCAGATCCCGTCGGTGCTTCCGATTTGGAATGGTCTGGGTGAGAAGCATAAAAAATTCCATCAATTTGGCGGGGAAGTGATTCGTGCGCTTAATAACGGCGATTATTCCCGTGCAGAGCAAGTATGCAGGGAGGCTGAGGAGTTTTCCGGCGGACTGCTGAATGACCTCCAGAAGATTTGCAATCTTGCAATGTCGTCGCCGCGCGTTTAACATGTCTGCTGTTTAGCATGGATACGATAAAAGAATCGGAGTATACATAGGAATAGAAAGAAAAAAGTCAGGGATGTCACATTTGAACCATGTGGCAGTCCTGACTTTTTTCAAAGAATCCCCATGTCAGGGCAGTTTACTGCAATGACAGCGATAAGGGCACATTTGGAGCTCTGATCCAAATTGCTGGTTGAAAAAAGGTCATCAAACTTATTTTTTAACCTGACTCCGCAGCAGGGGAAACAGGATCAGGATTTATGATTGATATCTTTCATAAAAGCGATCATGCGGGAGATCTGATCCTTGCTCATTTGGTTCATTTCAGTCACGGCGACCGCGATGTCAAATGGAAAGGGTTCGCCTGTATTAAAAAATTCCTGGGGCGTAATCTCAAAATAGTCACAGATATCAAAAAAAGTACTCATGCTGGGAAGAGTTTTTTCGTTTTCTATTTTGTTAATGTAGCTTTCGCTTAAACCGAGTGAAAGACTCATATCCCGTGCGGAGACATCTTTGTCCATTCTCAACCGTGTGAGGCGGCTGCAGAATTCTTTTCTGTAAGTATGCTTTTTCATATTAGATTCCTGTCAGTGGCAATTGTCTTTTGTGTAAGGGTTATAGGGAGTTGTACTACTGCTATCATTATAGAGTATATGAGGACTGAGCGTGGATAGACAGATGCTACATTTTGCGAAAAGTACATACACCAATTATATAATTGTTAAAAAGTACCGAAATTACGTGAAAATGGCGCATTATGAAAGCCTTTTGCGGGGGATATGAAGGGACTAAATTGTTTTTACGACAAGCCGTCTGCCGGCGGTTTTCCCTCAAGTGCCAATTGATTGACGCGGATTTTGTTGTTTGATAAGCTGAACATACCATATGGATAAGTTTTATATCGTACCGGCAGTGCGGAAAGGAAGAGAGATGAATATAGGAGATGTGATAAAGTGCAGGCGTCAAAAAAAGAACATGACGCAGGCTGAGCTGGCAGAAAAACTGAACATTACGCCGCAGGCGGTATCGAGGTGGGAGATGGGGGTTTCTTATCCGGATATTGCCATGATTCCGTTGCTATCAAAGGAGCTGGGGGTGAGCGCTGATGAGCTTTTAGGCATTGTGCCCTCTTATCAGAAGACGGTTGAACCGGAGGTGGAAGCGTCCGGGAAAGAACTGGCACCGGACTTAAATCAGAGTCAGGCGGACAGTATATTTGATTATGTCCAGGAGAATGTGTCAGGAGAAAACAAAAAAATTCTCGTTGTTGACGATGCAGATTTTCTGAGAACGATAGTGGAGGACATATTAACGCATTGCGGACATACCGTTCTGCAGGCAAAGGACGGGCAGGAATGTCTGAGCATGCTGTCGGAAGAGGACGTTGACGTATGCCTGCTTGACATTCATATGCCGGGTATGGACGGGTTTGAGGTGTTAAAAAAGATAAAGCAAAATAATCCGGAGCTGAAGGTGGTGATGATCTCGGCATTGGCGCAGGAAAACAATGTAAGGATGGCATTGCAGCTTGGAGCAGACAGTTTTGTTGTAAAGCCTTTTTCGGCGGAATGCCTGGTGGAGCGGATCGGGTAATGAAAGCGAGAAGTTAAATATAAAGTGTGAACCGAAAACGGACTTCGGGAACCATTGCGTGCGCCTTGACGGATGGTTTATTTATGGGTGAAGGAATTGTGCCTTGCCAAAAGTATGATATGCTAAAAATGAGAAGGCTAAAGTTGTATGAAAGGATATAAAGATATGATAAAAGTATTATTTGTTTGCCACGGCAACATCTGCCGTTCCCCGATGGCAGAATTTATTCTGAAAAAGAAAGTTTCGGACCTTGGCATTGCCGATCAGTTCTACATCGCGTCCGCCGCAACGAGCACGGAAGAAATATGGAATGGGACCGGCAATCCCGTTTATCCGCCGGCAAAGGCGGAACTGGCAAAGCATGGCATTTCCTGTGAAGGGAAGAGGGCCGTACAGCTTAAAAAATCAGATTACGACGAGTATGATTTTCTAATCGGCATGGACGAACAGAATATTCGAAACATGGAGCGCATGATCGGACACAAAGGCGGAAAGATCAATAAGATGCTCTCCTACTGCGGCAGAAATGATTCGGTGATCGATCCGTGGTATTCGCGGAAGTTCGACGCGACGTACCGGGATCTGGATGAGGGATGTGATGCGTTTCTGGCATATCTTCGTAAAGAAGGAATGCTTCGGGAAGATTAAAATTCTATAATCATAAAAATTCCATAAAACAATTGCTTTTTTCTTCCAATGCGGTATCATATTAGATATAATGATATTAAAAATCATATAATATAGTAACAGAAACTATATTGCACCATGATACTGCAAAGGAAAATAGTAATATGAGTCAGAAATTTCAAATCGTAAGTGACAGCTCCTGCGATCTTCCGGCAGAGCTGGCGGCACAGAAGCAGATTGAAGTCGTACCGTTTTATGTGTCCATGAATGACACGGAATCCATGAAAGAAGGCGTGGATATATCCGTGCGGGATTTTTATGAACTGATGGTGCAGAATCCGAAGAAGTTTCCGAAGTCCTCCATGCCGTCCGTGCAGGATTATAATGATGTATTTGAGAGATATGCGGCGGCGGACATGCCTGTAATCTGCATTTGCATCACTTCCAAATTCAGCGCTTCCTATCAGTCTGCCACAATCGCGCGGAATATGATGATGGAAAAATATCCGGACGCGCAGATTCTTGTGATCGACTCTGCGGTGGACACGGTTTTGCAGGGGATTTATGTGTTGGAAGCGGTCAGCATGCGTGAAGCGGGATATACGGCAGAGCAGGCTGTGAAGGGGCTTCAGGAGATACAGGGGAGCGGTCGTATTTTTTTTACGGTTGGAAATCTGCGTTATTTACAGCATGGCGGGCGTATCGGTAAGCTGACGGGAATGGCGGGCGCGCTGCTTGATATCAAACCGCTCATCACGCTAAAGGACGGCGAGATTTTTCCGTCGGGTATCTGCCGGGGCAGGGATAAATCAAAGGCACTCTGCAGAAAGCTTCTGCTTCAATATATGAAAGAAATCTGCCATGACAGCAAGGAACTGAGTCTCTGTATCGGCTACGGTTATGATTTGGAGGAAGCAAAGGCGTTTCAGCAGGAGTCGCTTTCTTTTTTGAAAGAGAATGGATATACGGTATCAGAGGAGCAGCTTCCTGTTTACCAGATTGGCGCGACGATCGGCGTGCATACGGGGCCGTATCCGATCGGGTTTGGCGTGATCCGCAGGCATAAATGAAGAATGGAGAAAACGGATGGAACAGGTCCTTCTTTTTCAGGTTCAGCATGAGGAGGCAGCGGAAATTGTCAATCTGCTCGCCGCAATGAAAGTGAAGTGCAGGGAGATACCGGTGCATGCGTACCGGCAGACGATCGGGGAGCTGGCAAAAGGAAAGCAGCCGTCACCGGTTGAGCGGGGTGTTCCGGATACCGGACTGCATAGGGGCAATGGAGAGGCAGGAGACCCGCAGGTTCGGGAAGGAACGGCTGCCGCTGACTATCAGGGTGAAGCACCGAATGAAAGTCTGATGCTGTTCTGTGATGTGGGAGAAAAACATTTTAACAGAATTCTCTCGCAGCTTCGCATGCGCGCGGTCAGGATCGATTATAAAGCAGTGCTGACGCCGGTCAATAAAGAGTGGAATGTCCTGCGCCTTTATGCGGAGCTGGCGCGGGAAAAAGCAGAATATGAGCGGATGCGGTAACGATATCAGGCGAAGTGTCCAACGGAACCGCTCTTAGGAACAGAATGGTTGAAGGTGAATGACTGATGAGGGATGATTGTTTTGAATCAATCATCCTTTTGTGTTATACTGAACATGTCGTCATCTGGCGGGCAGACATAGTCCCACTTTCGGGAGACGGGGTATCCTGCATCTGCCCGGCTGGCGGTTTAAGCGCAGTTTGTCAGGACAGTGCCGGCATCACACAGGTGTGAAGCACAGAAAGGGAAGGGTGTTAATCAATGGAAAAAAGAACATGGGCTCATTGTGGGGTGGAGACGTCGCTGCTCGGATTCGGATGCATGCGTTTTCCGACACTGGAGGATGGGCGGATCGATGAAAAAAGAACGGAGTGCATGCTGGATGAGGCGATGGCAGCAGGCGTGAACTACTATGATACGGCATATCCCTATCATGGCGGCGAGAGCGAGCGCGTGGTCGGAAAGCTGATGAAAAAATATGACCGTGCTTCGTTTTATCTGGCAACGAAGCTTCCGGTCTGGCTCGTAAACACGAAAGAGGACGTGACACGCTATTTTGAAGAACAGCTTGCCAAACTTCAGACCGATTATATTGATTTTTATTTATTGCATGCACTCGGAAAAGATGGTTGGAAAAAGGTCAGGGACATTGGTGTTCTTGATGTGGTGGAAGAATTTCAGAGACAGGGACGCATCCGCCATCTTGGTTTTTCGTTTCATGACGATTATGCTTGTTTTGAGGAAATCCTGCGTTACCGGAAGTGGGATTTCTGTCAGATTCAATATAATTATATGGACACGGAGGAGCAGGCGGGTGACCGCGGCTACGCACTGACAGAGGAATTGGATGTGCCGCTTGTGATCATGGAGCCGGTCAAAGGAGGCTCGCTTGCAAAATTGCCCGAGGAAGTAGAACAGACATACCGGGCGCTGAAGCCGGACGCGTCGACGGCGTCGTTTGCGCTGCGCTGGGTCGGCTCGCATCCGAATGTGAAAGTGGTTTTGAGCGGGATGTCTTCGGAGGAGCAGGTAAGGGATAATTTACATACCTTTGGAAATTTTGAACCGCTTACTGACAAGGAGCAGACATGTATTGAGGAAGCCGTGAAAACGCTTAAGTCGCGTGTGATGAACGGATGTACGGGATGCCGTTATTGTATGCCCTGCCCGTTTGGCGTGAATATTCCGGAGACATTTAAGCTGTGGAATACCTATCATATGTACCAGAATTACGGAGCGGTAAGCTGGGGATGGGAAGGAATGAAGGCAGAGCAAAAACCGGAAGCCTGCAAAAAATGCGGAAAATGCGAGCAGGCGTGCCCGCAGAAGCTCTCGATCCGCGACGATCTTGCAAGAGCGCAGGCAGACCTTGATCATCCGCAGTAGATATCGTAATTGGAGTGAGGCACGATGGAAAAGGCTTATAAGCTTGAATTTCAAAATGAAATGACAGGCGGGCTCTATCTGATCTGCTGCGGGTGTTCGCAGACGGAGCCGCTGCACAGCTTCGGACCGGCATTAAAACCGCATTATCTGATTCACTATGTGCTGCGCGGCCGGGGCAGGTTCATTATGGATGGAAAAGAATATCCGCTGGAAGCCGGAGCCGGTTTTTATATCGAACCGGGGGAGCTTGCTTTTTATGAGGCGGATGAGGCGGAGCCGTGGACCTATGTGTGGATCGGGTTTTCAGGGACGCGCGCAGGCGACTATATGCACGGCATGGGGCTTTCAAAAGAACATCCGATTTTTGCGTCTGACGCATCGGGAGAATTATATCAGACTGTAAAGGATATGATGGAGCACAATACCTGTGGCTTTTCCAATGCATTGCGCCGCGACGGACTGCTCGGCATTTTTCTTTCGATCATTGCGCGCACGACATTTGTGCAGGAGGCGGCGGAAAGTAACCGCGCCAACGATTACGTGAACAGGGCGGTCGATTTCATCAAGAGTAATTACTGTAACCCGATCAGGGTGACGGATGTGGCAGATTATGTCTGTGTACATCGAAGCTATCTTTATACACTTTTTGAAAATCATATTGGCATGTCGCCCCAGCAGTTTCTGACCTCCTTTCGGATTGCAAAAGCCGTTGAACTGTTGCAGATGACGGAGCTGCCGATCGAAAGCATTGCGATTTCCGTAGGATATACGGATCCGCTTGTGTTTACGAAGGCATTCCGTCAGATGAAAAGCATATCGCCGTCGCGCTACCGCAAAGAATATCTGCAAAGCGGCATGCGCCACCGCCAAAGTGATTTAGAGCAGATCGAGGCTTTCCTGAATGAGCGGGGCGTCGGCGTATCTGAGTGAAAACGGTGTCACGCCCGTGTGGAACGGCAGGGATTGGCGGCCCGCGCACATTCAACATTTTGACAGGTTTTTATAACAACAAAGCCTATATGAACACACAAAAAACAGGATATAATACATAGGCATCCAAGAAAACCAAGCGACCGCGAAGCGGGCATTTGGTTTTCTTGGATGCCGAAACCGAGCAAAGGTACGGCGAAGCCGGACAAGGAGCGCGAAAGCGCGTCTTTGCGAGGGAACCGGACAGGAAGAAAACCAAGCGACCGCGAAGCGGGCAAGGAGAAAACCAAGCGGTGGTACACCGCAAAAAATAGAAAGAGATAAAGAGAGGGGTATGGTTATGGGAGAGAGCGAAACAAAGATCAAAGAAATGCTGCTTGACAAATTTGCGGAACTGTTTGGGGATACCGACGGTGTAAAGGTCTATTTTGCGCCGGGGCGCGTCAACCTGATCGGAGAGCATACCGACTATAACGGCGGTCATGTCTTTCCGTGTGCACTGACGATTGGAACCTATGCAGCGGCAAGGAAACGCACGGATAAAAAACTTCGTTTTTATTCAACGAATTTCGGGGAGATGGGCGTGATCGAATCGGATGTGGACGATCTGAAGGCTTCCAAAGAAGCGGGATGGACGAACTATCCGAAGGGTGTTATGTGGGCGTTCTCCCTGCGCGGCATGCAGATGGACAGCGGACTTGATATGATCATTTACGGCAATATTCCGAACGGCTCCGGATTATCTTCTTCCGCGTCTTTGGAAGTGTTGACCGGATATCTGCTGCGCGATCTTTACGGATTTTCGGTGACGAATGTGGAGCTTGCGCAGATCGGACAGTATTCTGAGAATAATTTTAACGGATGCAACTGCGGCATCATGGACCAGTTTGCTTCGGCGATGGGTAAAAAAGACAACGCGATCTTCCTGAATACCGCAGATTTATCTTTTGAATATGCGCCGCTTGTACTTGAGGGTGCAAAAATCATCGTGACGAATTCCAAAGTAAAACACAGCCTTGTTGATTCGAAATATAACGAGCGCCGCAGCGAATGTGAGCAGGCGCTAAAAGAACTCCGGACGGTTGTGGACATCAACGGGCTTGGCGATCTGACAGAGGAGCAGTTTGAGGCAAATCAGTCCGCTATTAAAGATGACGTCCGCAGAAAGCGTGCGAAACATGCAGTCTGTGAAAACCAGAGAACACTGCGCGCGGTCGAAGCATTGAAAAACAGTGAGCTGGATTTGTTCGGCAGACTGATGAATGAATCCCACATTTCACTCAGGGACGACTACGAGGTATCCTGCGAGGAGATCGACGTGCTCGTGGAAGAAGCATGGAAGGTGGACGGCGTGATCGGCTCGCGTATTACCGGGGGCGGTTTTGGCGGCTGTACGGTCAGCCTTGTAAAAGATGAAGCGGTCGCGGAATTTCAGCACAAGGTCGGTGCGGCCTATGAGAAACGGTTTGGCATTCAGGCGGACTTTTACGTCGTGGAGATCGGGGACGGACCGCGTACACTGTAAGATGAGCCGGTGACAAGCGGACGCGGGCTCCATGCATTTGGGCATAAAGGGCTGTGTTAAACAGACAATCTGCCGAATAAGAAATGGGGGCGTCCTGCTAATGCTGGACAGGTGATACAAAGGTTATTAATAGAAAGGGGAATCTGTCATGTCGGTTGAAAAAAATATCAAAAAGCTTGTTGCATACGGATTACAGACGGGTCTGATCACGCAGGAGGATGTGACTTATACGACCAACCGTCTTTTGGAGATTTTGGAGCTGGACGGACTGGAAGATGATGACACGAATGTCACAATGTCAGAGGATGAATTGGAGACGGTGCTGAGCGAGCTGTTGGATGATGCCTATGCCCGCGGTGTATTAAAAGAAAACGGTGTTGTATACCGCGATCTGTTTGACACGAAGCTGATGGGAGCGCTTGTGCCGAGACCCTCCGAGGTCATCCGCCGTTTTGAGGAATTAAAAAAAGAAAGTGCAAAAGCGGCGACGGACTATTTCTATAAACTGAGTCAGGATTCTGATTATATCCGTCGTTACCGTATCAGAAAGGACAGAAAGTGGATCGCGCCGACGGAGTATGGTGATCTGGATATTACGATCAATCTTTCCAAACCTGAAAAAGATCCGAAGGCGATCGCGGCGGCGAAGCTCGCGAAGCAGAGCGGCTATCCAAAATGCCTGCTTTGCGTTGAGAATGAGGGGTATGCCGGACGCGTGAATCATCCGGCGCGGCAGAATCACAGGATCATTCCCGTGACGATCAACGGCAGCCGGTGGGGATTCCAGTATTCGCCCTATGTCTATTATAACGAGCACTGCATCGTTTTTAATTCAAAGCATGTGCCGATGAAGATCGAGCATGCCACGTTTTGCAAAATGTTTGACTTCGTCAAACAGTTCCCACACTATATTGTTGGCTCCAATGCAGATCTGCCGATCGTCGGCGGTTCTATTTTAAGCCATGATCATTTTCAAGGTGGAAATTATGATTTTGCCATGGCGAAAGCGCCGATTGAGCGTACGTTTACGGTAAAGGGCTTTGAGGATGTAGAGGCAGGAATTGTAAAATGGCCAATGTCCGTGATCCGGATCAAAAGTGCGGACAGTGACAGGCTGATAACGTTTGCCGACCGTGTGCTGGAAGCTTGGCGCGGGTATACGGATGAGGCCGCATTTATCTATGCCGAGACGGACGGGGAGCCGCACAACACGATCACGCCGATCGCGCGCTGCCGCAGCGGTATTTATGAATTGGATTTGGTGCTGCGCAATAATATCACAACCGACGAGCACCCCCTCGGCGTGTATCACCCGCATGCGGAACTTCATCATATAAAAAAAGAAAATATCGGTCTGATTGAAGTTATGGGGCTTGCGATACTGCCTTCCCGGTTAGTATCCGAATTAGACCGGCTTGCGGATGCGATCATAAACGGAAAAGATATCCGCGTGGACGGGACGATCGAGAAACATGCGGACTGGGTAGAAGAATTTTTACCCAAGTATGACAAAATTGATGACGGCAATGTCATGAAGATTTTGCAGGATGAGATCGGTCTTGTGTTTTCCAAGGTGCTTGAGCATGCCGGCGTTTATAAGCGGGATGCTGAGGGGCAGGCTGCGTTTGACCGGTTTATACAGACGCTGTAAGGGAAAGACGGCATGGAATCATAGCTGGGCAGAGCCTGTAAGAAAAATTTATACAAAATAAAAATATTTCCATAAAAGAGAAGTTCCCTGTACGTATCATAGTTAGGTGCAGGGAACTTTTTTGTCAGACATAAAACTGCGGAAGGAACAGACTTGGACGGGAGGGACAAAATGAAAGAAGTGGGAATAACGAGAGCAACAGGAAAAAGTGAAAAAGCGGGAAGACATGAAATGGCAGGAAAAAGCAAAAAAACAGGAAAAAGGACGAAAACGATCGGAGGTCTGCATAAAGCATTCGGCTTGGGAGCTGCAGCGCTTCTTGGCGGCATTGCGCTTTTCGGCTGCGGAGCAGAAGGGGAAACTGCGGGGAAGCTGCAGGAACAGCAGGCAGAAGACGGAGGAGCGGGAACGTATAACGGGAGGCAGACGACGGAAGGGGGAGAGGATACTTTGCAGGAGAGGCAGGCTTGGGGCGGGGAGCCGCGGGCATTAGAGGCAATTCACACCGTAGAATATACAAAGGCAGACACGTTGGATGAGACGCTGATGGAGTCGGTGAATTCGTTTGCCTATCATTTTGGACAAAAACTCGGAGCCGACGGAGGAAATTATTTTTTTTCTCCCTACAGTATCAGCTCCGCGCTGGCTGTTCTCGATAATGCTGCCGGGGGCGGGACGAGGGTGCAGATGGAGCGGATGCTTGGTATAACGGATACGGAGCACTACAATCAGCAAATGTCTTTTTATATGCAGTTGCCTCAGAAGGAGGAGGCATGCGTTCAAAGCGCAAATTCGATTTGGATCGACCGGCGCTGTAAGCTTTCCGATGCCGCTTACACGGATTATCTGCCTCTTGTGGAATACTATTATGGGGCGGAAATATGGGAAGCGGATTTTGCTTTTGATCCGGACGGAACGAAAGACGCGATCAACCGTTGGGTGGATGAGCATACGGGCGGCATGATTCCTCATTTTAAGGATGAAGTGGATAGCGAAATCGTGCTTTCGATCATTAATGCGGTTTATTTTTACGGGGAGTGGAGTTCGCCGTTTAAGGCGGAGGCAACCTACGAGCAGACCTTCCATGGACAAACGGAAGACGCGGAAGTTCTGATGATGCATCAGGGGGAGTTGTTTCTTCCGTATTATGAGCAGGGCGGTCTGCGCGGGATTTCCCTGCCTTACGGGGATGGCAGTGTGGTCATGAACATACTTCTTCCGGCGGAGGGAGAAGCGCAGAGCGCCGCGGAGCTGTTTGAATCTTTAAGTGATGCGGAAAAAAACACCTGTCTGACGACATTGATGAACAGTGAACCCGGATTTGTGGAAAGCCTTGCGCTCCCTAAATTTTCGATGGAATGTTCGGTTCCGGATATGCCGCAGCTCTTAAAGGAGCTTGGCATGGAAGATGCATTTGTTCCGCAAATGGCAGATTTTTCGGAGATCATGGCTCCGGATACAATGCCGTTTTATGTATCGGAGGTCAGTCATGTGGCGAAGCTGGAGGTAGATGAGCTCGGAAGCCGCGCAGCGGCAGTGACGGACATCGGGATCAAAAACATGTCGTTAATGACGGAGGAGAATCCGATCATATTTACGGCAGACCGCCCGTTTATTTTTTTCATTCAGGATAAGGAGAGCGGAATGATTCTGTTTATGGGCGAAGTGCGTGACTTATAGCATAAGGGAAAACGGAAAGGGGACAGAAAATATGAAAAAGAAATTGGCAGCGGGATTGATGATGATCTTGTGCATCGCAGCGGCGGCAGGATGCGGGGGAAAGGACGGCGGAAAACCGTCCGCAAACGGCGCGCCGGGTGAAGCGGAAATAAATGGCGGGAGCGGGACGGCCGCCGATGCGGGCAAAGACATGCCGTCTGCGGACGGCACTGCGGCTGGCGGGGAACAGACTGAACGGATGACGTTGCGCATCGTGGACGGTGCAGAAAGCGGTAATCTGGTATTAGCCGGAGAAGGAGCGGGAGAGGTATATACGCTGTCGGTCGGAGATGCCGAGGTTTATTTGGACGGCGCCGTGTCGCTTGCTTCGGTGCTGGAGGACGGCATGCTTGCCGAAATCCGGTATACGGGCGGTATCGAGGAGACGTTCCCTGCGCAGATCGGAAATGTGGTTTCCGTGTCTGTCTACAGTAAGGGAACGGAACAGAATCCGCTTGGCGTGTATTATGATTTGTGTGGACTGTATCTTGAGGTACTTGATGATCTTTGGGATAAGGACAGCGGATTGAATGAGGGCGCGGCATACGTGAGCGTCGATCTTTCCGAAGCGCCGGGGGGACTGACGGAGGGAGAGAAATGGGCGGTCGCATGGATTTTTGCAGATACTCACAATGCGGAGGCGCTTATGCTGACCTACGAAGAACTGGCCGAGCAGGGATATTTATCGGAATATGGCGAATGGGAAGACGACGAACATAAAGCATATGAGTGGACGGACGGCGTGCTTTTTTCGATCACGGAGCATGCGGCTGACGGGAACGAAGTGTATTCCCTGCCGGTTCTGAAATTTGATGCAGAAAAATGGCGTTCGCCGCTTGGCGCTTATTATCTGGTAAACTGCGGGGCAGTTTGGTCGGAGAGCGGTTCGTGGGAAAGCTATACGGTCGAAGCGGAAGCAATTTCGTAAAAGAGAGGACCCCTGCCGGAAAGATCCCGGCAGGGGTCGAATGAAAAGCCCTGTGTATTACAGGTGGAAATTCTGAACCAAATTGTTCATTAATATTGACTGCTGCGATAATCCCCGTGACGTAGCGGCAGTCTGTTCCGCGGTGGCCGAGGTGGTCTGGACCACAGAAGTTATTTGGTCGATTCCCTCGGTAACCTGTGTGATCGAGACGGTCTGATTGTCAATAGCCGATACCACGACGTTCATTTTTGCCGTTACATTTCCCGCAAGGGAACTTGTTTTATCTAACGCGGAAGTGACATTGCTGACCGCCTGCCCGCCTTCGTTAATGGCGTGTATGGATTCTTCGATCAGGTCCTTGGTTGCTTTTGCGGCTTCATCTGATTTTCCGGCCAAATTACGCACTTCTTCCGCCACTACGGCAAAACCTTTGCCTGCGCTGCCTGAACGGGCCGCTTCAACGGCGGCGTTCAGGGCAAGGATATTCGTCTGAAACGCGATGTTTTCGATCGTATCGATGATTTTTCCAATCTTCTCGGAAGAGTTCCAGATTTTTTCCATTGCATGATTTAAGTCTTTGACGCAATCTACGCTGACGCCTAACTGCGCGCCGGCCTGATCAACGAATTGACCCGCTTCTGATGCGGCGGCGGCAGTCTGCTTTGCGTTCTCGGATATATCGATCATTGTTGCGGACAATTCCTGTACTGCGCTGGACTGCTCCGTAACGCCCTGACTCAGCGACTGAGCCCCGTTGGACATCTGAACGGCGCCTGCGGATACTGCTTTGGCAGAATTGATGATCTGCTGAAGCGTATCATGTAAAGAATCGTGAATGGTCTTAATGGACTTCCCGATTGCTTCAAGATCTCCCGGATAAGAGCGGGTGATCTCGTCATGGAAGTTGCCCTGGGCCATTTTGCCTAAATGGAGGGAGGCATCCTGTATCACGTCGTTTAACTGAAATATGGTTGCATCGAGTGCCCGAATCAATTTTGCGGTCTCGTCCCGGGAACGGATATCCGGGGACGGGGTAGTCAGGTCGCCGACGGCCAATTGCTGAAGCCTTGTGACACAGGCGCGGATCGGCATGGAAATGGAACGCCCGATGATCACCGCAACGGGATAAGTGGCAATGACCACTACGACCACGACGATGATCGTGAGTAAAATACTGTGATCCAATGTGGACTTAAATTCTTTTTGGCTGACTTCGATGGCGAGACTCCAGTCTTGGTATCCGTCGATCGGGGCAAAACCGACGATCTTGTTGTCCCCGTAAAATTGATATTCTCCAAAACCGGTTTCCCCCTGGATCATACGTTGATTTACTGCCGCGACGTCGGCCACGCTCGAATCGGTTTTGGCAGCCTCGATCATATTGGAGCCCTCCGTTACAACGGACGAATCACGATGTCCGATGACATTGCCCCGGCGATCGAGCACATAGGCAACGCCGTCGTCGCCCATAGCAAGATTTACTACGATATCGGTGAGAAAATCGGCGCTGATTCCGCCGTATACGATGCCGTCAAATTGGCCGTCGGTGATGATCGGTACTTCGAGAAGAAAGATCATCCGCTGCCCGTCGTTCATGATGTCGGATATGTAAGGCTGCATCGTGGATCTACATTCCTGAAAATAGTCTTCGTTTGCGTAGCTGTAACCGGTTGAAGACGAACCGTCCGCATTCATCTTACCGGTATAGAGGAAGCCGTTACGCTCGGCGATCTCATTCCGTATCGGAATCAGTTCGGGAGCTTCGGGATCGGAATCACGAAAAATATCGGACGCTGCGGCTTCCTGTAACGCCGTCCAATAATTATTCATCCGCCATTCCACGGCGTCTGCCGCCATCCGGGTGGCGGGACCAAGTGTTTTTTTTGTCGTTTCGTCGATGCCCTTGGCATTTAACAAAGCAGTGATCACGCCGATTGTGACTGACCCGATCAGCACGACGGATAAGATGCTTAATTGAATTTTTGATTTAATTGTTTTCACATATCATCTTCCTTTCCTTCCGTATTTTTGGGTGAGAATAAGTAAATCAAAAAGACGCTACTAATATAGCATAATTCCGGATTTGGTTCAACTCTGAGTGGCAGGCTAAGGTAATATATGATAAAATATTCAAAATATTTCCGGATCGGACAGGTACCCCGCCCGTAACGGTCGGAGCGTCTGCGGGCGAAGCATGAGTAACATCGGAAGGGGGAACGTCATGCAATCAGCATATGTGGTATTGGATATCGAGACGACCGGTCTTGATGCAAAAACGGAAAAAATTATTGAAATCGGCGCGGCGCGGATCAGGAACGGACGGGTGGAAGCAATCTGTCAGACGCTTGTGAATCCGGCGCGGAGTCTTACGGAGCGGATCATTGAACTGACGGGGATTACCGATCAGATGCTGGACGGCGCGCCCTATATCGAAGACGTACTACCTGAATTTTTGAGTTTTGCCGGAGAGGACATCCTGCTCGGACACAGTGTGAGATTTGATTATTCGTTTATCAAACGCGCAGCAGTCAATCAGAAATTTGTTTTTGAGAAAAAAGCGATCGACACGTTGAAGCTCTCAAGGCTCTGCCTGCCGGAGCTTCCGAGCCGCTCGCTTGGGGCGCTCTGCGCACATTATGGAATTGTACATACGGCACATCGTGCGCTGGGCGATGCGCTTGCGACGCACGAACTTTATAAAAGGCTCTGCGGGCAGTTTGAGGCTGCTGATCAGGCAGAGCCGTATCAGCTTATCTGTAAGGTCAAAAAAGAAGGACCGATCACGCCGGCGCAGCGTGAACGGCTCTTAAAAATGTTGGAATATTATAAGGTAAACCCAGAGTGTGAGATCGACCGCATGACAAAAAATGAGGCGTCACGCATGATGGATAAGCTGACATTTACTTACGGAAAAATGAGCAGGGAAATTTCATGAATATTTAGAAAAAATATATAATTTGAAAATGCATAGGAAACAAAGTTTGACAAAATTGCACAAAAGATGTTACAATAATGAACAATTTCATAAACAATATTTATGTGATTTTGAGGACGGGGATCAATATGCAGGCACAATCGACGAAAAACGAGGAAAAACTGATCAATAACATTTTGTTTTTGTATATTTTAGGGGTCGCGGTTTCAGGCTGGGCTTTTGTCATGATTTTCTTAAATGGCGGTCTGAGGGAGTGCGTGTTCCTGTTTTCAGGACTTTTGGCAGTGATTACCAAACTGCTTGAGAAGAGGCTGGGCAGCAGGGCAAAATATGTATACGCCTGCATTCCTCCGGTCATCGGTGCGATTACGGCAGCAGTTTCGTGCACGAATGACAGCGGCGGTTATGTATGCCTGACGCACTATTACTTTGTTGCGACATTGCTGTTGGTACCATATTACGAGCAGAGACTGCTCAAGACGAGTTATATTGTTACAATTGTGGTCAATGCGGCGGCTATGATCGCTTTTCCGGCCGGATTCCTGAAGCTTCATACGCTGATCGGATGGATATTTACAGCGGTGGTCTACACTGTGCTGCTGGCGGCCTGCTGCTTTATCAGCTACCGGACGACGACCTTATTTGGAATTGTTGATAAAAAAGAAAAAGATTTGAAAAACATATTGAGCGAGGTTCAGGTGCTGTCGGATGAATTGCTGGCGGCAGGGACGGCGCTATCGGCTGTATCAGAAAATGAAAGCGCATCGGCAGAGCAGCTGGCGGCTACCAGTCAGCAATTAGTGGAAAACAGTGAGGTTCTTGGTTCCAAAACGGACGAAAGTATGAATAATCTGGGAGAACTGAGCAAGTGGGAAAGCGTTATGGCCGATAATGTGGAAAAGGTGGAGATGACATCCAGAGATCTGCTTGAAAAGTCCAAAGAAAACCAAAAATTATTAAATGATCTTCATGCCATCAACGGTGAAGTCTCAGAATCCATGAAAGTTACGACAGATGTTACGGGAAGGCTGTCGGAGGCGGTTCAGGAAATCGGAGTTACCTTAAACTTGATCAGCGATATTTCAAGTTCCACAAATTTGCTGGCATTGAATGCTTCTATTGAAGCCGCAAGAGCCGGAGAAGCGGGCAAGGGATTTGCAGTAGTGGCTACAGAAGTAGGAAATCTTGCAAACAGCACGCAGGAATCCTTAAAGGTGGTACAGTCCGTGATTGAGCGTGTACAGCAGAATGTCAGGGAAATTACTGTACAGGTGGAAGAAAATGCGACAAAAATGAGCAGGCAGAACGAATATTTTGCAAACGTATTTAGCTGTATGCAGGATATGACGGAACTGATGAATGTTTCTGTGGGCGCAGTCGGAACTATGGGGGACGCGCATGACAAACAGGCGGAAGTAATAAAAAAGACGGTCGCGATCAATCAGGACATCGTCGAAAGCATCCGAAATGAAAATGAGCGGTTTGAATCGATCAATGCGATGGCGGAGGGCAATGCCGGCGATACGGCCAATGTGTCCCGGCAGGCAGGAGTGATCAACGAAATGGTTGATAAGATGACCCGGCTTCTAAAACAAGATGAGGACACTGCCGGAGGAGAGTATGTCTGACAGAGGGTGCGATGACGGACCAGGCCTGACGGGTATATCAGACAGCACAAAACGGGTTGTGTCAATACACAGCCCGTTTTGTATCCTATAAAAAGTTTTTCAGGAGTCTGCCTCATCCAGCATACGCAGGATTGGCTGGCGCATGATCGAGTTCAGACTGTCCGCCGTCATGCGCAGATGTTCTATTTTATCATCGCGGCCTTCTTTGCGGTAAATATCCGCAAGCGTGCGATAGGTCGCACTGATGTCTGTGCGCGTCTTGATACAGAATTCCATGATGAAGACGGCATCCTCGTCATAACCTGCCTTTAGGAGCAGATCAGCCCATTTTTGCATCGTGCGGACCAGCAGGGTATAGTTTTCGTCGTACTGGGTGAGCAATTCAAGGTTAGGCGCACCGTAAGTCAGCTTTAAGTCCGTGTTGCTGATACCTGTTAAGTTGACTGCTTTTTTCTCGCGGAAACCGTTGAGGATCCGGTGGCAGTCGGCAATCGCAGCGGCTGAACCGGGATCGTCCGGCAAAATGGAGAACGGCAGCTCGTCATAGGGGATTTCTACAAAATCAAGATCATCGAGCGGTTTTTTGCGCGTACGGTCTGCCAGCGCTTCCCGTTCCCAAAAATCCCGTTCTGTCCGCTCCGTCCTTTTGCGGGAACGGGAAATGGCGAAAGCCAGCCAGATACAAAACAGGATTAAACTTGCAAACAGTGGTATTTTCATTTATAATATCCTTTCAGCAGACATTGTTATTTCATACAGGGAGTGTGAACGTCTATGTTTAATATTTATAGCAGAAAAACGAGGAAAAAGATATCCGCTATCATTATTATCGTGCTGGTTGCGGCGATGATCGGGACAACCATACTTGCCGCGCTGTTATGATCCGGAAGTCATAAACACGCGGGGCGGGTCATATATTGATAAAGATGCGGGACAACCGCGGTATGCACGCGGTATTTATATTGTATGGCAGGAACCGGCTCTTTGCAAGGGCATTTTCCTGATGATGAGGTATTGACATGAAAAAAAGAATTGTGCTGACAGCAGCTTTGATACTGGCGATAATGACAGGCATCCAAAAAATGGATGCTTATGCAGCGGGAAACGGCGCCGGCCGGGTGGACACGCAGGCAACGATCTGTGAAGGCGTATATGCGGAGGATATTTCTCTTTCGGGCATGACGCTTGCGGAGGCGGAGCAGGCGATCGGCGCATATATCTTAGAGCTTTCACAGACACCGGTCACGTTAAATCTTTCTGCGGAACAGTCTGTTCAGACAACGGCGGGCGAACTGGGGATCCGTTTTGGGAATCCTGAGATTCTGGAGGAAGCGGTAGGACTCGGACGCACGGGAAATATTTTGAGGCGTTACAAGGAGATCGTCGACCTTGCGGCTCATAACAAGGTGTATGAGATCGAACTTGCGTTTGACCGGACGGCTATTGAGAATATTGTTCAGGCACAGGGTGAAGCGGTCAATGTACCCTCCCAGAATGCGACGATGACGCGTGAGAATGGCGAGTTTGTTTATACGGACGGTGTGGACGGCATTGAGCTGGACGTCGCGGCATCAGTCGATCTGATTTACGCGGGGCTGACGGAAGACTGGCCGCGGGAGGCTGGGAGCTTTGATTTGCAATTGCGCACGGTAAAACCGCAGCACGGGGTCGAGGAATTAAAGCAGATCACGGATGTGCTCGCGACCTGCACGACAAGCTTTGCGACATCCGATTCATCCAGAAGTGCGAATGTGCGGAATGCATGTAACAAAGTAAACGGGACGATTCTGTTTCCGGGCGAGGAGTTTTCAACGCTGGCAGTGATCGCGCCGTTTACCGAGAGAAACGGGTATTATTCGGCGGGCTCCTATTCGGGAGGAAAGGTCGTGGACAGTGTGGGAGGCGGAATCTGTCAGGTATCTTCCACTCTGTATAATTCCGTCTTATATTCGGAACTTGAAGTAACAAACCGCGCGAATCATGCGATGGCGGTCGGCTATGTCAAGATCGGTCTGGATGCGACTGTGTCCGAGGACTCGGGTATTGACTTTACATTTAAGAATAATACGCCGTATCCGATCTATATCGAAGGATATACAACGACCAATAAAAGGATCACGATGACGATCTATGGCGTGGAGACAAGAGCGGAGACGCACAGTGTTGCTTATGAGAGCGTCGTGCTTGAGACGACGCCTCCGGGAGCGGAGGCAGTGTATGCGGACGCGTCCATGCCGGTTGGTTCGGTGGAGATACAGCCGGCGCATACAGGGTATGTAGCGGATGTCTACCGCGTCATTACGGAAAACGGTGTGGAGGTCAGCCGGGAGCAGATCAGCCATAATACTTATAAAATGACTTGTCGGTCTGCGACAGTCGGTGTTTCTACGAGTGATCCGGTTGCTTATGACCTGATACAGGCGGCAATCGCGACAGGCAGCGTTGATCATGCCAAAGCGGTCGCGGCGCAGATCGCTTCGGGGAATTATGGACCTGCTGCGGAGACATCTGCGCAGCCGCAGACGCCGGAAACGGGGACAGATCCGGAAGTTCCGGGAGCAGGCACGGAATCCGGTGCGGCAAACGGGGGCGCGGTGTCTGAGGTCCCGGGGACAGCAGTACAACCCGGCGTACCGGATGCGGGCGCGGTACCGGAAGGAGCGCAGGTGCTGCCGGAGACAGGGACAGCGCCGGAGGCAGGAGAGGTTCTGCCCGGACAGTAAAGGCGTTTTCAGGAAGAGATGATCTGATCAGCGTCTCCCTTTACGATTGTACTGGGAAGTGGAAACTGCGGTATAAGGCGGGAAATTGCAAAAAACACATGGTGTGGAGCGATACATGAAGATAGGGAAAATACCGGAACGCGTGTTAAAACGTTCCGTGTTAAAACAACTGCCAATTCATACTGATAAGATAACGGGCGGCGCAGGCGTGGGGGAGGACTGCGCCGTTTTTGCGCCTGAAAACGGGGACTGCACCGCAGTCTGCGTGAACACGACGACGGGAACTGCCGGGCATATCGGCAGCTATGCCGTGCATGCCGCCGTCAATAATATTGCTGCCGGAGGAGCAGACCCGAAGGCGATCCTTGTTGCGGCAGTATTTCCCGAAAATACGGAGGAGGCGCGGCTTCGGACTGTGATGAAGCAGATCGGGGATGCGGCAGGGGCGCTTGGCATAATCGTCGCAGGCGGGCATACGGAGATTTCCGGAGGTGTAAGTGAGCCGGTCTTAAGCATAACGGGAATCGGTCAGAAGAATCAGGACCAGCGGGCATGCGCAAGACCTGAAAAACACGCGCTGGCAGATAAGGATATAGTTATGACAAAGTGGGCGGGGCTTGCGGGAACTGCGTGGATCGCACGGGAGAGAAGGGCGGAACTTCTGGCAAGATATCCGGCGTATTTCATTGATGAGGCGGCTGCTTTAGAGCAGCGGCTATCGGTGGTGCCGGAGGCCGCCACCGCCGGAAAGTCCGGCGTTCTTATGATGCATGATGCTTCACGGGGCGGTATTTTTGCCGCGCTGTGGGAACTTGCACAACGTGCGGGCGTCGGACTCTCTGTGCATCTGAAAGCGATCCCGATCCGCCAGGAGACGGTGGAAATCTGTAATTTTTATGATATCAATCCCTATGAACTTGCGGCGGGAGGCAGTCTGCTCCTGCTTGCAGAAAACGGATACGGACTGGTGCGGATTCTTGCCGAAGCCCGGATTCCTGCAGCGGTGATCGGCAGGACGGATTTGTCAAACGATAAAGTGATCATAAATGGTGAAGAGCGCCGTTTTTTGGAACCGCCGAAGGGCGACGGTCTTGACAGCTTCTCTGCAGGCATGGAAAAGGAATTGTTTTGAGCTGTATTATATTTCACACGGGAAAAATGCAAAGGACAGCGTTTTTCATATCTATTTGAACCGCAAAAGGCGGTATGGAGGATTTATATGATGAATATGAGAGAAAGAATTTTAACGGTGATCGAGAAAAACAGCAGGATCGGCGTAAAGGAACTCAGCGTCATGCTCGGTGAGGATGAGCTTGCCGTTGCGAACGAACTGAAAGCGATGGAGGAAGAGGGCGTGATCTGCGGTTATCACACGCTGATCGATTGGGAAAAGACGTCAATCGAAAAGGTGTCCGCACTTATCGAAGTGCGCGTGACGCCGCAGCGGGGGCAGGGGTTTGACAATATTGCGGAGCGTATCTATAACTATCCGGAAGTCAATTCGGTCTATCTGATCTCCGGGGGCTATGATCTTCTTGTTTCACTTGAGGGCAAATCCCTGAAAGAGGTTTCCGGTTTTGTATCGCAGAAATTGTCGGCGCTAGACACTGTGCTGAGCACGGCAACGCATTTTATTCTGAAAAAATATAAGGACCATGGCACGATCCTGTGCAAAAAATATGAAGACGAAAGAGAGCTGATCACACCGTGAGAAATCCATTAGCAGACGAAGTTGTAAAAATAAAGCCCTCCGGCATCAGGAAGTTTTTTGATATCGTCAGCGAGATGAAGGATGCGATCTCGCTTGGCGTGGGCGAGCCGGATTTTGATACGCCGTGGCATATCCGCGACGAGGGAATTTATTCTCTGGAAAAAGGAAAGACCCATTACACATCCAATGCAGGACTGGTCGAGCTGAGGGAGGAGATCTGCCGGTATCTGCGCCGGCGTTTTCATGTGGACTATGATCCGCAGAAAGAAACACTTATTACAGTCGGGGGATCGGAGGCAATCGATATCGGGCTTCGCGCGATGCTCAATCCGGGCGAAGAGGTTCTGATCCCGCAGCCAAGCTATGTTTCCTATGAGCCATGCACGATCCTTGCCGGCGGGAAACCGGTTATCATCAACCTGAAAGCGGAAAATGAATTCCGCCTGACTGCGCAGGAAGTGCTGGATGCGGTTACGGAAAAGACGAAGCTGCTGATATTGCCGTTTCCGAACAATCCGACGGGCGCGATCATGGAACGCGAAGATTTAGAGGCAGTCGCGAAGGTGTGTATAGAAAAAGACATCTATGTCATGTCTGACGAGATCTATGCGGAACTGACCTATAAGGAGGAGCATGTCTCGATCGCATCGCTGCCGCAGATGAAAGAGCGCACGCTGCTTATCAACGGTTTTTCCAAGTCACATGCGATGACGGGCTGGCGGCTCGGCTATGTGTGCGGACCGGCCCGGATCATCGCCCAGATGACGAAAATCCATCAGTTTGCGATCATGTGTGCGCCGACGATGAGTCAGTATGCGGCGGTCGACGCTATGAAAAACGGGGATGCCGATGTGGAAATGATGCGGGAGGCGTATAACCAGCGCCGCCGTTTCCTGCTGAATGCATTTCGTGAAATGGGTCTGGAATGCTTTGAACCATACGGCGCGTTCTATGTTTTTCCTTGCATCAAAGAGTTCGGAATGACAAGCGACGAGTTTGCGAACCGGTTTTTACAGGAGGAAAAGGTTGCGGTCGTTCCGGGAACTGCATTCGGCGACAGCGGTGAAGGATTTTTGCGAATTTCTTACGCATATTCCATTGAAAAACTGAAAACGGCAATGGAAAAGCTAGAGCGGTTTATCACGAAACTGCGCGCTGAGGCGCACAATCTCTGAGGCGATGACATGGAGGCTTAAGATTTTTCAACCGGCAATTTGAGCCAGAGCCGCGAATATACCTTGATCGTATGTTATTGCAGGAGACTGCTTTGACAGGGAGGTAAGTATGAACATCGTACTGCATGAACCGGAGATCCCGTCCAATACGGGAAACATCGGGAGGACCTGCGTGGCGACAGGAAGCGTACTGCATCTGATCGAGCCGCTTGGCTTCCGACTGAATGAAAAAGAGATCAAACGGGCGGGAATGGATTATTGGGAGCATTTGGATGTGCGCCGTTATGATGATTATCGCGATTTTTGTATTAAAAATCCGAATGCGCGCATATGGTATGCGACGACCAAGGCAAAGAAAACTTATGCGGAGGCGGAGTTTCAGCCCGATGATTTTATCATGTTCGGCAAAGAGTCCGCAGGGATACCCGAGGAAATTTTGATTGCACATGAGGAAATGTGCATCCGTATTCCGATGCTGCCAAAGATCCGCTCCCTGAATTTGTCCAATTCCGCGGGCATTGTACTTTATGAGGCGCTGCGGCAGCAGGGATTTCCGGATATGCAGTGCGGCGGTGAACTTCACCGGCTGAAATGGGGAAGCCTTTGTTGAGGAACTTAAATAAATATGCTATAATAACCGCAGAATATGAAGGAGGGACAGGCTTATGGTAGCATTGGGATGTGACCATGGCGGATTTGACTTAAAACAGCATGTCATCCGCCATTTGGAAGAACGCGGGATTGCCTATAAGGATTTTGGATGTTTTGATAAGACTTCCTGCGATTACCCTCAGTTCGGGCGTGCGGCGGCGAAAGCAGTCGCGTCGGGAGAATGTGAGAAGGGCATTGTGATCTGCACGACAGGTATTGGCATTTCAATAACGGCCAATAAGATAAAGGGCGTCCGCGCAGCATTGTGTTCTGAACCGCTCAGCGCGCGTATGACAAGGCTGCATAACGATGCAAATGTACTGGCGCTTGGGGGTGCGCTGATCGGACCGAACATGGCGTTTGAGATCGTGGATACGTTTTTGGACACGGAATTTTCGTCGGAAGAAAAGCATATCAGGCGTGTTGAGCAGATTGAGCAGTAAAAGGAAGAAAGACCGGTACAGGCAATTAGGCGGAGCCTTGAAGGGATACGTAGGGCGCTGCGTATGAAGAGTTCGCAAAACTGCATAGAGAGCAGCGTTTATTTTGCAGAGAGGACTGTCTGATTTGTTTCGGAAAAACGATGTTTGAATGGGAGGTACGGGAATGGCAAAATGTGTGATCATGGATCATCCGCTGATTCAGCACAAGATCGGGTACATCAGAAGAAAGGAAACGGGGACAAAAGATTTTAGGGATACGATCAGTGAGATCGCGATGCTGATCTGTTATGAGGCAACGCGCGAGCTTCCTCTTTCGGAAGTAGAGATTGAAACGCCGATCTGCAAGACGAAAGCCAAAGAGCTTCGCGGTAAAAAAATGGCGATCGTGCCGATCCTGCGCGCAGGACTGGGGATGGTGGACGGCGTGCTGGACCTGATACCGGCGGCTAAGATCGGGCATATCGGACTTTACCGTGATCCGGACACGCATGAGCCTGTCGAGTATTACTGTAAGCTTCCGGCTGATTGTGCGGAGAGAGAAGTATTTGTAGTGGATCCGATGCTCGCGACGGGCGGTTCCTCTTCCGCGGCGATTCAGATGTTAAAAGATAAAGGCTGTAATAAAATTCATTTCATGTGCATCATTGCCGCGCCGGAAGGCGTTGAGAGGATGAAAAAGGATCATCCCGACGTTGATATGTACATCGGAGCGCTTGATGAAAAGCTCAATGAGCATGCATATATCGTTCCGGGCTTGGGGGATGCGGGCGACCGTATTTTTGGGACAAAGTAAGGAGATAAAGGAACAAAGCCGGAACGCAGGTAATGGGAAAATGAAACGGATAAAGCCGGAAGTACGTTCAATGAGAAGAGAACAGCAGGTAAAACCGGAATCATGGGTAATGGGAAAACGAACGGGTAAAACCGGAAGAGCAGGTAATGGAAAGAGTGCAGCGGACTAAGCGAAAAGGGGATAACAGGTAACAGATATGGGTCAGAAGATCGGAAAAAGGGAAGGTTATATTTCGTGGGACGAGTATTTTATGGGTGTAGCGCTGCTTGCACGCATGCGTTCTAAAGATCCGGGCACTCAGGTGGGCGCGTGCATAGTGAGCGAAGACCACAAAATTTTGTCCATCGGCTATAACGGTCTGCCGACCGGATGTTCTGACGATGAATTCCCATGGGCGCGTGAAGGGGAACCGCTAGGGACAAAGTATCCGTTTGTGACGCACGGGGAGCTAAATGCGATCTTAAATTTTAGGGGCGGAAGCCTTGCGGGTGCGACGCTGTATGTCTCACTTTTTCCCTGTAACGAATGCGCAAAGGCGATCATTCAGTCCGGAATCCGTACAGTCATCTATGCGGATGATAAGTACGAAGGCACGGATTCCGTCAGGGCAAGCCGTATGCTTTTTTCGGCGGCCAAAGTAGCATGCAGAAAATATGAACATACCGGAAGGAGTATTACGCTGGATGTGTAACGGCAGGAAGGTTAAGCAGGTAGGGGCATGAAAGGGAAAGTGCTTCGAAGACGTTTTTTTTGTATAACACTTGTTTTGTTTTCTGCATCGATTCCGACCGCGCAGACGTATGCAAAATCAACGCAGCAACAGCTTGATGAGGCGCAGCAGCAGCAGCAGGAAACACAGGAAGAGCTTGACGAGATCGAAGATAATCTCTCAAGCCTGGAAGGACAGCGCAACGATCTTCAGGAAGAATTGAGCGAATTAAACGATCAACTGAATGCAGTGCGGGCAAATCTGGAGCGGATCGAAGAAAATCTGGATCAGAAAGAAAGCGAGATCGAGCAGACGCAGGCGACTCTTGCGGAGGCGCGTCAGACGGAGGTTGAGCAGTACGAGAGTATGAAAGAACGGATCCGGTTCATGTATGAGAACGGGGAGACAACGTATCTGGAAATGCTTTTTTCAGCGAACGGGTTTGCCGATTTCCTGAACCGGAGTGAATATATTGAGCAGGTTGAGCGCTATGACCGGCGTAAACTGGAAGAGTATCAGGAGACCTGCAGAATGATCGAGCGGCAGGAAGAGCGGCTGAATGAGGAACTTGCCGAGCTGCAGATGCTGCGGGAAGAAGCAAAGCTGGAGCAGGAACGTGTTGATGGTCTTGTGGCGGAGACGTCGGAGCGCATTGCGGGGTACAGCGATCAGATTTCCGAAACGGAAGCCCAGATGCGTGCGTATGAAGCGGAGCTTGCCAGGCAGAATGAGAATATAGAAATGTTGAAGGCGCGGGTCGAGGAGGAAAGGAGACTGTCTGCGCTCGCTGCGCAATCGGCATGGAGGGATATTTCGGACATACAGTTTGAAGAAGGCGATCGCAAGCTGCTGGCGAATCTGATCTATTGTGAGGCGGGTGGAGAGCCCTACGAGGGTCAGGTGGCGGTCGGCGCGGTCGTCATAAACCGGATGCTCAGCAGAGTATTTCCCGATACGATGGTCGGTGTGATCTATGCAAGGAGACAGTTTTCACCGGTGGCGAGCGGACGGCTTGCGCTTGCACTTGCAAATGATCGTGCAACAGCGAGCTGTTACCGTGCGGCGGATGAGGCGATGAGCGGCAGGACGAATGTGGCGGACTGCCTGTTTTTCCGGACGCCGATAGATGGTATCACGCCGCGGTACAGGATCAGCGGACATATTTTCTATTGACAAAAGATCCCTTGCGGCAGAAGGGCTATGCTGCAAGGGATTTTTTAATTGCTTCGATTAAATTCACAATCATAAATCTCTTTTTATTTCTACATTTACTGATTTGGAAGAACTTCGTTTAACGGAGCCTTTAAGGCATCAAATTCACCGCTGTAAATAGTCCTTAGCAGATCGTTGACGCGCAGAAGCACGCTGTGAAGTGTCTTTTCATTGATGAGGCCCTGTTCGGCAGCTTCCGCCAGTTCGTCGAGGTCAACGACTTTAACGAAACCGTCCGGGTAAATAACAATGTCCGCGAGCAGATCAATACAGGTAAGACAGTCATGACCCTGCTGCGCTTTGGACGCCGGTTCGGGCGGTTGACAGTCCGGCAGCGTGTTTTTTCCGTACTCGTAATCGACGATGTCGCAATACCAATAGGCTAACGTATTGTCACTTTTTAGAAATTTACTGATCTTGATCCCTTTTTTCAGATAGTAAACGGAAGCACCATGGTCAAATTCTTTTTTTGGACGAAATGTGTTCCAAGTGGTAACGATCATGTCCTGATCGCATCGGACGATCACATCGCCTTCTAATGAGATACATTCATCCGGTATCAGCCGTTTGCGGTATAAAGTCGGATTTATCATGCGAACCTCCATTTTTATGCGCCAGACGTCGTTTTTAGCGAACGTTGCAGAGTGAAACAGTCGGAAGGAATTGTGCGCCAGCAGAATCCTTCTTTGGTTATGGAAAGAATCGTACAGGAAATAGATAAAAAAGTCAATCAAAATCGTGGTTTTGGCTAGACATGGCTGGGAAAAATAGGTATAATAGTAAATTATGACATGCTCCTTGCGAGTATGCATGATGGAGAGGAAGTACCGGAAATTTGAACAACGAGGTCGGCGGACGGCATAATAAAAATGGCAGACGGCAGGGCAGGAACGACGGACGTGGCAATGGCAGGGTTCTGGAATCGCTTGCACTGGTGATGCAGTTTGGCATTCATATGGTGGTTCCGATCTTCATGTGTCTGTTTTTGGGGATTTGGATCGACCGCAAGGCAGGGACTTCCTATTGGGTGATCATTCTTTTTTTCATGGGAGCGCTGGCGGGCTTTACGAACATTTATAAGCTTGCGATGAAGCTGGGCGGCAGAAATGTCAGCGGACGGGGAAAGGAAGCGGACCGGAATGGAGACAGAAGTCAGGATAAAGGGCAGGATGGGATGTAACCGTACTTTGTTGGAACTGATGTGCGGGATCGTGCTGTTTGATCTGCTCTGTCTTGCAGCGGGCATCTGGTTTGTACCGCAGAAAGGCTCGTGTGCGCTTGGATTATTATTTGGTATGCTAACGGCGCTTGCCATGGCATATCATATGTCATGGACATTTGACAGATATCTGGGTATGCCGCAGAAGACGGCTGTGCGGAAAGTGGCAATGCAGGCGATTCTGCGATATCTGGCGGTCGCGGCGGTGCTGTTTACGATTCTTTTTACAAAGGCAGCAAATCCGCTCACTGCGTTTTTGGGGATCATGGGCTTAAAGATCGGAGCATATGTCCAGCCTCTGATCCACCGCATCACGGTAAAGAAATACCCCGATCCGGAACCGGCACCTCCGGTTCCGGATTCGGAGCAATATGATATTTGAACAAGGAGGTGAAAATATGACACAGGGCATCCTGTTATCCTCGGATGTGACAGAGAGCTTTATGATCAAAGGCGTGTTCAAGTATACCGTCTTCGGGCAGGAAGTGTGGATCACCACAACGCATGTCTGTATCCTGATCGTTATGCTTGTGCTCATGGTTTTTGCGCTCTGCGTAAACCGCGCCTTAAAGCACGCATCTGAGGTACCCACGGGACTGCAGAATGTAGCCGAGCTGGTTGTGGAAAAGCTTGACGGCATGGTAAAGAGCAGCATGGGGAAGCATGCGAAGGTATTCGGCAATTACATCGGAACCATCTTTATTTTTATCCTATTGTCGAATATTTCAGGCATTCTGGGTTTGCGCCCGCCGACTGCCGATTACGGTGTTACACTGCCGCTTGGCATTCTTACGTTCACGCTGATTCATGTGACGCAGTTTAAGAACAACTCGCCGAAACAGATCTGGAAGGATATGTGTTCTCCGCTTCCGCCATGGCTGCCGATTTGGCTGCCGATCAATGTGATCAGTGAGATTGCAGTACCGATCTCGCTGTCGCTGCGTTTGTTTGCAAACGTACTGTCGGGAACGATCATGATGGCACTTGTGTACGGGTTGCTGCGGTGGTTTGCGGTTATATGGCCGGCGGCACTGCATGTATATTTCGACCTGTTTTCGGGTGCGATCCAGACATACGTGTTCTGTATGCTGACGATGACGTACATCAGCAATGCGTATGGAGATGAGTCTTAGAAAGAGGTAAGGGAAAATTCTTTTGAAGAAAACTCTTTCGAGGTCAGACTAAGGGAAAAACCAAGAAAATTATTTCATAATATCAAGGAGGAATTTATTATGTCAGATTTAGGATTGATCAGAGCATGCTCCGCAATTGGTGCAGGTCTTGCGGTAATCGCAGGTATCGGACCCGGTGTTGGACAGGGTATTGCAGCCGGACACGGTGCTGCGGCAGTTGGACGTAATCCGGGTGCAAAAGGTGATATCATGACAACGATGTTGCTTGGACAGGCAGTTGCCGAGACGACCGGTCTCTACGGTCTGCTTGTTGCTCTGCTGTTACTCTTCGTTCATCCGTTGGATGTCTAAAAAAGAGTTTGCGGAACGCAAACTCTTTCGAAGAATCTGCTGAGGCAGATTCTTCACAAAGGAAATTCTCTTGAAGGATCTCGCTGACGAGGAATCTGCGGGGAAGATCCTATAAGTCATGACAGAGGAGAGGAGGCAGTCAGTTGCAGACAGTGTTCAATGCAGGAATCATGTTGGCAGAAGCGGGAAGCGGTTCGATGCGTCGTCTGTTTAATTTGGACTTACAGCTCATAACGGATTCTGTTCTCACGATTATTGCAGTATTCATATTATTCCTGTTTCTGTCGCGTTTTCTTTTTAATCCGGTAAGAAAAATGCTGGAGAGCCGAAGTACGAAAATTGCGGGCGATATAGAGAGCGCACAGAAGGATAAGACCGACGCTTCAGCTATGAAAGCGGAATACGAAGCGAAGCTAAAGAGCGTGGATAAAGAAGCCGAAGCGATCCTGGCGGACGCAAGGAAGCGCGGTCTGGAAAATGAGAACCGGATCATTGCCCAGGCGAAGGAAGAAGCAGCGGCGATTCTGGAGCGGGCGAGGACGGAAGCAGAACTTGAGAAGCAGAAAGCGGCAGATGAAGTGAAGAGAGAGATGATCACGATCGCGTCGGCAATGGCTTCAAAAGTTGTGGCGGCAAATATTGACACAACAATTCAGAACAGTCTGATTGATGAGACGTTAAAGGAAATGGGTGAGAGCACATGGCTAAGCTGATTTCGGGGACATATGCGGAAGCGCTGTTTGAGCTTGCGCTCGAAGAGCATCGGGAAGACGAGTTCTTAGAGGAAGCACAGGGACTCCTTATCGTGCTTAAGGAAAATCCTGAGCTGAATCAGATGATGAATCATCCCAAGATCGGAAGAGAAGAGAAGATTTCCACGCTGAAAGCGGTGTTTGAAGGCCGTATCAGCGGGGATATGCTCGGTTTTCTCACCGTGATCGTTGAGAAGAACCGCTATGGAAGCATAGAGCAGATTCTTGACGGCTTTGTCGATAAGATGAAGGAACATAAAGGAATCGGTATTGCCTATGTGGCGTCGGCGGTCGTCCTGACGGACGAACAGAAGAAGCAGGTGGAAGCACGGCTTTTGGCGACAACCAGGTACCGCCAGGTGGAAATGCATTATGAAGTATGCACAGAACTCATCGGCGGTATGGTCATCCGTATCGGAGACCGCGTCGTAGACAGCAGCATCCGCTCCAGGTTGAGCGATATGGAGCGGAGCCTGATGAAACTTCAGCTTGCATAAGGAAACGCTGATTTGATCAGAGCTTCCTTATGAGGTGCAGCTTAAAGTCCGGAGAAAAGTCCGGACAGAGATAAGAAAATAAAGAAAGGTGCAGATGATCCATGAATTTAAGACCAGAAGAAATAAGTTCAGTGATTAAGGATCAGATCAAGCGGTATGCGTCCCAGATGGAAGTGTCCAATGTGGGCACGGTCATTCAGGTTGCGGACGGTATCGCGCGTGTGCATGGACTGGAAAATGCGATGCAGGGCGAACTCTTAGAGTTCCCCGGCGAGGTATACGGCATGGTCATGAACCTCGAGGAAGACAATGTCGGTGCGGTGCTGCTCGGAAGCGCGCACAATATTAACGAGGGTGATCAGGTAAAGACCACCGGCAGGGTTGTGGAAGTTCCTGTCGGAGACGCATTGCTGGGGCGTGTTGTCAATGCGCTTGGCCAGCCTATTGACGGAAAAGGTCCTGTTCAGACTGCAAAGTATCGTCAGATCGAGCGAGTTGCAGCTGGAGTTATTACGCGTAAATCGGTGGACACACCGTTACAGACGGGTATTAAGGCAATTGATTCCATGATACCGATCGGACGCGGACAGCGTGAGCTGATCATCGGTGACAGACAGACCGGTAAAACGGCGATCGCGATCGATACGATCATCAATCAAAAGGGTCAGAATGTAAAATGCGTCTATGTAGCGATCGGACAGAAGGCGTCCACGGTCGCATCCATTGTGAAGACGTTGGAAGAATTTGGCGCAATGAATTATACAACAGTCGTAGCATCTACTGCCAGCGACCTTGCGCCCTTACAGTATATTTCTCCGTACGCGGGCTGTGCGATTGGAGAAGAATGGATGGAGAACGGAGAGGATGTGCTTGTTGTTTATGATGACTTAAGTAAACACGCTACCGCATATCGTACACTTTCCCTGCTGCTTCGCCGTCCGCCCGGCCGTGAGGCATATCCTGGCGACGTTTTCTATCTGCATTCAAGATTATTAGAGCGTGCAGTCCGGATGAGCGAGGAATACGGCGGAGGTTCTCTTACGGCACTGCCGATCATTGAGACGCAGGCGGGAGACGTGTCCGCTTATATTCCGACCAACGTGATCTCGATCACGGACGGTCAGATCTATTTGGAGACGGAAATGTTTAATGCAGGTTTCCGTCCGGCCGTAAATGCAGGCCTTTCCGTATCCCGTGTCGGCGGCGCTGCACAGATCAAGGCGATGAAAAAGATTTCTGCGCCGATCCGTGTGGAACTTGCCCAGTACAGGGAGCTTGCGGCATTCTCCCAGTTTGGTTCGGAACTGGATGCCGACACGAAAGAGAAGCTGGCGCAGGGCGAACGCATCAAAGAGATCTTAAAGCAGCCGCAGTATCAGCCGATGGCGGTGGAATATCAGGTCATCATTATTTATGTGGCGACCAACAAATATCTGCTGGATGTGTCGATCGAGGATATTACCCGGTTTGAAGCGGAGCTGTTTACTTTTATTGATACAAAGTATCCTGAGGTTCCGGCGGCGATCCGTGATGAAAAAGTCATCTCCGATAACACGGAGGAGAAGTTAAAAAGCGCGATCGCGGAATTCAAGAAATCTTTTAAGTAAGGCGCTTGGGAAGGCGGTGAAATGCAATGGCGTCGATGAGAGACATCAAGAGACGTAAGGGCAGTATACAGAGTACACAGCAGATTACCAAGGCGATGAAGCTTGTTTCCACGGTAAAACTCCAGCGGAGCAAAGCGCATGCGGAGCAGACCAAATCATATTTTTCATGTATGTATGATACCGTGAAGAGTATGATCGTCAAAGCCGGCGCATTGGATCATCCGTATCTGAAAACCGGAACATCCGATAAAAAAGCTGTCATTGTGATCACTTCCAACAGAGGTCTTGCGGGAGGGTATAACTCCAATGTCGTGAAACTGATCACGCGCGGAGAGCTTGCGGAGAAAAAGGATGATCTGATCATCCATGCGATCGGAAAAAAAGGACGTGATCTGCTTGCGCGCGCGGGATATCGGATCGCCGACAAGGATTATTCCGAGGTGATCGAGGAGCCGACTTATGTGGAGGCGATGCAGCTGGCCAAAGAGTTACTAAAAAACTATATGGACGGAGAGATCGGTGAAATCTATCTTGCTTATACGTATTTTAAGAATACGGTCGTTCATGAGCCGAAGCTTCTAAAGCTTCTCCCGGTGTCACTTGAAGACGAACAGGAGATCAATGGAGAAGCGGCGGATACGACGGACGATAAGGCGATGATGAATTTTGAGCCGGAGGCGGATGAAGCCTTGAGTCTCATTATTCCAAAGTATGTCGCGAGTCTGATCTATGGGGCGCTGATCGAGGCGGTTGCCAGTGAGAACGGCGCGAGAATGCAGGCGATGGATTCCGCGACAAGCAATGCGGAAGAAATGATCGGCAAATTATCGCTCCAGTATAACAGAGCGCGTCAGGGCTCGATCACACAGGAATTAACAGAAATCATAGCCGGAGCGGAAGCGATTTCCTGATGAAAACAGATGGCATCATCGTTTTATCAGCGCTTCCGGCACCGAGATCATGATGAAAGGAATAAGGATATGGCAGCAGAAAACAGAAGTACAAGCAACGGTAAAATCACACAGATTATCGGCGCCGTACTGGATATCAAGTTTGCCGACGGACAGCTTCCGGAGATCAATGAAGCGATTCGGATCACCCGCACGAATGGCGAGGAGCTTGTTGTGGAAGTTGCACAGCACTTGGGCGACGATACGGTAAGATGTATCGCAATGGGACCCACGGACGGACTTGTCCGCGGCATGGATGCGGTGGCAACCGGAGCTTCCATCAGTGTGCCGGTCGGCGAAAATACGTTGGGACGTATCTTTAACGTGCTGGGTCAGCCGATCGACAATAAACCAGCGCCTACGGATGTTACTTATGAGCCGATTCACAGACCGGCTCCCGGATTTTCGGAACAGTCCACAACGCAGGAGCTTCTTGAAACCGGAATCAAAGTCGTTGATCTGCTCTGCCCCTATCAGAAGGGCGGTAAGATCGGTCTGTTCGGAGGAGCAGGTGTGGGTAAGACGGTCCTGATTCAGGAGCTGATTCGTAATATCGCAACAGAGCACGGCGGATATTCTGTATTTACCGGTGTTGGAGAACGCACGAGAGAGGGAAATGACCTCTATCACGAAATGATGGAGTCCGGCGTTATCGATAAAACAACGATGGTGTTCGGACAGATGAACGAGCCGCCCGGCGCGAGAATGCGTGTGGGTCTTACCGGTCTGACGATGGCTGAGTATTTCCGTGACAAGGGCGGAAAGGACGTGCTTCTTTTCATTGATAATATTTTCCGGTTCACACAGGCAGGTTCCGAGGTATCGGCATTGCTTGGACGTATGCCGTCAGCCGTTGGATATCAGCCGACACTGCAGACAGAGATGGGTGCGCTTCAGGAGCGTATCACGTCAACGAGAAACGGCTCCATCACATCAGTACAGGCAGTATACGTTCCCGCGGATGACCTGACCGACCCGGCTCCGGCGACAACGTTCGCGCACTTGGATGCGACGACAGTATTGTCGCGTTCGATCGTTGAGCTCGGTATCTATCCGGCAGTTGATCCGCTTGAGTCCACGTCGAGGATCCTTGATCCGCGTATTGTCGGGCAGGAACATTATGATGTGGCGCGTGGTGTGCAGGAAATTCTTCAAAAATATAAAGAATTGCAGGATATTATTGCCATCCTTGGTATGGATGAGCTTTCCGAGGATGATAAGCTTGTTGTTAGCCGTGCGAGAAAGGTGCAGAGATTCCTTTCCCAGCCGTTCTTCGTTGCGGGGCAGTTTACCGGTCTTGAAGGAAAGTATGTACCGATCGCAGAGACGATCCGGGGCTTTAAGGAGATCATAGAAGGTAAGCATGATGAGATTCCTGAATCCTATTTCCTGAATGCGGGCAGCATCGATGATGTTGTGGCGCGTGTCAAGCAGTAAGGAATCCACGGAAGAATGTCAAACATGCGGCATTCTTTATCCGGATCCGGGTATCTGCGGAGTGGATGAATATAGGCTAAGTGTGGAATCAGGATTGAGGTGGCTTTATGGCAGAGGATAATCGTTTTACGATCAAAATTATCACACCGGACCGTGTTTTTTACGAGGGCTTGGCAACAATGGTCGAGTTTAATACGACGGAGGGTGAGGTCGGCATTTATAAAAACCATATTCCGATGACGATGATCATCAAGCCGGGGATCCTTTATATTACGGATGGTGACGAGCAGAAGGTGGCGGCGCTCCACGCAGGGTTTGTGGAAATCCTGAAGGAGCAGATCACGATTCTTGCGGAGATTGTGGAATGGCCGAATGAGATTGACTTACATCGTGCCGAGGCTGCGAAGGAACGTGCCGAGAAGCGGCTTTCCGAGAAAGATCCCAAAACCGATGTTGCGCGGGCCGAGACGGCGCTTTTGCGTGCGCTTGCGCGTATCTCGACGATTCGGTAACCGACCGATTGAAAAGCCGGCGTGAGCCGGAAATATAGTTATTTGTCAGAATAGTAACAGGTATCAAAAGGGCCGCCGCTTTAGCGAAGGAATGTTCGTGAAGCGGCAGCCCTTTTTCGTGCAAATCGTTATATTACATATGAAAATACATTCCACCGCACGTTTTCCATCTGCCCGCATACTATAATACAAACCAGATCTGATCGGAATGAACTTAAAAAACAGGGGATCAAAAGAATGGAACAGCATCGTGTCGTACCCTTTTATCAGGCTTATCATATGCCGCCATATCCCATGCCATATATGCCGATATATGCAGTGAACGGAAATGGCGGTCTGCCGCTCTATATGACGCAGGAAATGGATACCAAAGAGGACTTGCAGTATTTACAGGAAATGTTTCCGGAAATGTCAAGACGCTATGCCGCCAGAATCGCTTCGGTTGTGGACCGGCTGGATTACAAGGGAAGCATGATATATGATGAATATATAGACAGACTTCGATTGCAGCGCCTTGCACACGATATTCTGCAGATGATCGAAAAAGAAGAAGCGGATGGAGCGGCGGGCGGAGCGAATATGTGGGAGCCTGCAGCGGGGGGAACCACACAAGAACCCATGGCGGGAGAGCGTATGCAAAATACGGCGGATCTGCAGCAGCGCACGGCAGGGTCGAGGGACGATGGGGCTATGCGTTTGTCACCACGGGATAGCGATTACAGGCAGGAACTGATCTATGTGCTTTTGTGCTATGAGATTGCAAAGCGGCGGCATGGGGCAGGCATGGATCTTTCGAAATTTTATGGTATGGGTGACATGGGCGTATAATGTCGGAAGAGAAGATCATTTATTCTATTCACACCAATTCATTTTTGTATTGTGAAAATACCAAAATTAGCATAGAATAAAAGCATGAAAAAAATGATCTTTCATGGGATCATATGCGCGGTGACATTTTTGGCAGCGCTGATGATCATTAGCAGCCTTTTGAATCAGGGAAATACAGATATGACGGAAGAAATGCGTCCGGCGGGCCTGCCGTTAGTCTACATGAATGTAGACGGGGAGCGGGTAAACTGTCTGCACGGCTATCAGGTGCTTCCGCAGCTTTCAAGTCTGCGCGAGAGCATCACGCCGCTTGGCGACGGGAGGACGCTTTCTTTTGACGTGCAGAAATATGGGTGTATGGTCAGCCGGATCTTTTTTGAAGTGCGCAGTGTGGACGGCGCACGTCTGATCGAGGACGGCCAGCTGATGGACTTTACAGACATTGGGGATGAAATTCATGTAGATTTTGCGATCAAAGATTTGATCGAGGAGCAGACGGAATATAGCCTGATCTTAAAACTGGAGCTGGATACGGAGCAGGAGGTTTCTTATATGACCCGTATCATCCTTGCCACGGATTATCATGCCGAGGAAAAGATCGCGTTTGCGCGTGAATTTTCGGCACGGACGTTTGATCGTGAGGAAGCGCGGGAAATCATCAAATATCTGGAATCGAATTCGCAGGGAGATAATACAACGTTTGGCGTTGTCGACATCCATAGCAGTTTTAATCAGATCACATGGGGCTCGCTTGGAGTGGAAAAAGAGACGGAGCCGGTATTTACGCTTCGCGAGCTCGCCTCCCAGACGGCATCCGTTTCGGGGGATTACATCGTATCCGTACAGGAGGGAAAAAACAGGCATTATTACCGGGTCGAGGAATTTTATCGGCTGCGTTATACAGTGGACCGCATTTATTTGTTGGACTTTGAGCGCACGATGACGCAGATCTTTGATGAGAAAAATACAAGCGCTTACGCAGGGAATAAGATCGTGCTTGGTATTCAGGAAGAAGAGCCGGTGCTTGTGGAGTCCGACGGCGGAAATGTTTTTGCCTTCGTATGCGATAAGGGATTGTATTCCTATAATGTATCCGAACAGAAGATGGCGGTACTCTATACGTTTCAGGATGATACCTTTGATGAAAGATGTATGTATGATGCGCATAATATGAAGATCCTGACCGTTGATGAGACGGGGAATGTCCGGTTTGTTGTGTATGGCTATATGAACCGCGGGCTTCATGAAGGCCAGGTCGGAATCCTGGTATGCTATTATAACAGCCTGCTCAACACGGTTGAAGAGGAGATCTATATACCCTATGACAAAAGTTATGCAATTCTGGAAGCAGAGATGAAGATGCTTTCCTATGTGAGCAGGACGAATATTTTTTATTTCATTCTAAACGGGGACATTTATGCAGTCAGTCTGGACAGCCGCAGTTATGAGATCATGGCGGAAAATCTGGAAGTTGGAAGATTTCAGGTCTCGCCCGACCAGAGCTTTCTTGTATGGCAGGAGGGAAAGAGCGCGGAGGCAAGTGTTTCACTTGTGCATATGAATCTGAATACGCAGATGCGCAGAAAAATAGATGCAGGCATCGGCAGTTATATCAAGCCGATCGGGTTTATGGGAAATGATCTGATCTATGGCGTGGCGCGCCGGGAGGATATTTATACGGACAGTTATGGCATCAGCACATTTCCGATGTATGAAATCATTATTATGGACGAGAACGGAACGATATTAAAAGAATACGGCAGCGAAGGGATTTATGTCACAGACGGGCAGATTATGGACAACCAGCTCAATATGTCGCGTGTCATGAAAAGAGAAGACGGATCTTATGTGGAGGCAGCGGATGACCAGATCGTCAACAATATTGAGCAGGAAACAGGGATCAATACACTCGAGAGACCGGTCACCGAAAAATATGAGACGATCGTACAGATCGTTGTGAAAAATACGATCGATGAAAAAGCGTTGCAGATCTTAACGCCGAAAGAAGTGCTTTTTGAGGGAAACAGAATACTCGCCGTTTCGGAGGATAATTATATTGAGCGGTTTTACGTATATGCGAAAGACGGTGTGATCGGAATTTATAATCATGCCGCCGATGCGATCAATCTTGCCTATGAAAAAATGGGTGTGGTCGTGGACGATACGGGGTATTATATCTGGGTGAGAGGAAACCGCCGCACGCGCAATCAGATCATGGCGATCTCTGCGCAGAGTGCAAACGAGACAAGAGGTTCGACAGCGGTTTGCCTTGATACGCTTCTCGCATATGAAGGAGTGGCACGCAACAGCCAGTATCTGCTTGATGGGGGGGAGAATGTGCTTCAGATCCTGAGAGAGGGACTCCCCGATTGCCGTATCTTAGACCTTTCGGAATGCAGCCTGGATGCAATTCTTTATTACGTCAATCGGGATATCCCAGTGCTGGCGCTGATGCGGGAGAACTCGGTACTGATCATTGGTTATAATGATTCACAAATCGTTCTCATGGATCCGAAATCAGACAGCCTGTATAAAAAAAGTATTACTGAGGCAGACGAGTGGTTCCGCACTAACCGCGCGGTATTTATCTCCTATTTAGAGGAGCAGTCATAAAAAATTTGTCTTCTGTATTTGTTTAGGACAAAAAGAAGAAGCATGCCGAGCACACCTGCCGATAAGATCTCGCCGGCCCCGACTGTGATAAAAGACAGCCAAAGCGGACCGATACCGTAAGCAGCCCGGATCACAAACGGAATGATCAGAGTGTTTGCGGCAATCGGCGGAAGCGGGGCAAGCCACTTATGCCCGCGCAGAAGATAAGTTCCGACAGCGGCAATAAGCGTTGCTAATGAACCAAAGATAATGTCAAGCAGCGCGCCGCCTGCAAGAATATTACTGAGCAGGCATCCGATAAAAACACCGGGTATGGCAGCGGGGGTAAAGTACGGAAGAATGGTCAAAGCTTCTGAGAAGCGGACCTGGACCTGCATCGAGGAAAGACCGAGCGCAGCGGAAATGAGCGTAAAAACCACATACAGCGCTGCGATCATCGCTGCCTGTGTCAGAAACAGAATACGTTTGTTCTTCATGTGAAATTCTCCTTTAGTTTTGTTTTACGTCAGGAAGGTCTCGAACTGACGTTTTTTGTGCGGCAAAATAATTGCCAAAAAGACTGCCGGGCTAACAGGAAGTCTTTTTTATATATTTATGAAACCGTCTGCCTGTCCACTTTGTATTTTGCGAGAAGCGCCTGAATGCGGTCGTTCGGATTGAGCAGATCACTGATCGAAGAGTCATGGTTTAAGGTATCGATCAAATATGCGATATACTTGCTTAAGTCGCAATTGATGTAATAGGGCTTAGAAAGCAGTTCGGGAGTCTGATAGATCAGATTTGTCGTCAACACTTTGGTGATGATGCCGCTTTCATAAGCCGTGTCAAATTTAGCGAGACCGTTTGTAAAAAGCCCGAATGTAGAGAACACAAAGATTCGTCCAGCTTTACGCTTTTTTAGTTCTGTCGCAACATCAAGCATGCTGTCGCCGGACGAGATCATGTCGTCAATAATGATCATATCCTTGCCCTCGACGTCCGTACCGAGAAATTCATGTGCGACGATCGGATTCTTACCATTGACAATCTGCGTGTAATCCCTGCGTTTATAGAACATACCCATATCGAGTCCGAGCACGTTTGCAATATAGATCGCACGGCGCATGCCGCCTTCATCCGGACTGATGACCATCATGTGGTCGGAATCGATCTGCAAGTCGTTGACATTGCGCAATAGTCCTTTTATAAACTGATAAGCAGGCTGCACCGTTTCAAATCCGTGGAGGGGGATCGCGTTCTGTACACGCGGGTCGTGCGCGTCGAATGTGATGATATTATCGACGCCCATTGCGACCAGCTCCTGAAGTGCGATCGCGCAGTCTAAAGATTCGCGGGAGGTACGCTTATGTTGGCGGCTCTCATAGAGGAACGGCATAATGACCGTGATGCGTCTTGCCTTTCCGCCGACGGCGGCGATGATCCGCTTTAAGTCCTGAAAGTGATCATCGGGGGACATGTGATTTTCGTAACCGCTCAGCGGATAAGTCAGGCTGTAATTGGCGACATCCACGAGCAGATAGAGGTCTGTCCCGCGGACGGATTCTAAGATCACGCCCTTTGCCTCGCCCGAACCGAAACGGGGAACTTTTGCACCTAAAATGTAGGAATTACGCTGGTAACCGGCAAATGCAAGGGATTCCTTGTGTTCGCTCTCGCGCTCCGTTCTCCATTTTACGAGGTAATAATCCACTTTTTCACCGAGGGATCTGCAACCCTCAAGCGGAATGATGCCAAGAGAACCTACCGGAATGGTTTCAAGATTTCTTTTTTCCTCGCGCTTCGTGGTCATGAATGAGCCTCACTTTCTGGTTAGTAGTCTTTTTTTATACATTCTGATGTCAGGTCCGCTTAGTTTGCATATTTCATAGCTGCTTGTGATCCGTGAAAAAATGCGCTCAGAATAACGGTCCGAAAGTTCCTGTAAGGAAAGATTGGTTGATATAATGGTCGCTTTTTTGCGTAAGTGCCGCTCGTTTAAGCAGGAAAACAGCTGTGAAGCGACGAAGGAATTAGTGAGCTCCGTCCCCAGATCGTCAATGATGAGCAGATCGCACCCAAACAGGTCGTCCAAAAATCCGCTAAGCTCTTCGCGGTTATCGCGCTGAAAAGCACAGCGTGACAATTCGTTAAATAATCTGGTCGCGCTGAAATAAATGACAAGATTGCCCTTTTCAATCAGTTCCTTTGCAACACAACCGGAAAGAAAAGATTTTCCTGTTCCTACTGTACCATAAAAAAAGAGATTGTGATAGTCGGAATTAAAGTTCCTAACAAAATTTTTACAGGTCGTCACGGCGTTCTGAAAGCGCGTCAGATCTTCGCCCCCGTAGTATTCGTAGGAGAGCACATCGAAATTGTCCTGCTTTAAGAGTTCGCGGATACCGGACTGCTCATATAAAAGAGAAACGGAAGCCTGACGGAAGCAAGCGCATTTGACGCCGTCAATATAGCCGGTATCCCTGCATTGAGGGCAGGTATAGTGTATGTCCAGATAGTCCGCGGGATATCCCCCGCGGGAAAGAAGGTTTGCCTTTTTTGCCCTGATGAGTGCTATGTCCTCGGTAATACGCCGTGCATCCTCGCTTCGACCGTCAAGCAGAAGATCAGCTTTTTGCAGGAAAAGTGCCGACTCCTCACGTTCAAGTGTCTCATAACCGGGAAGTGCCTCACGGATTTCGGAAAGCCGGGCATTGCGTTCATGCTGATGCATAAGCTGCCGTTCGTCGTAGATTCTCATAATGGAATCATATTGGGAATTGGATAACGCCACAAAAATCCTCCTTAGTTGCTTAGGATCTCTTTCTCAAGTTCGCCGAAATCATAAGTATTCTGCTTGAATTGGTTGAATTTATTCCGGTCGCTCCCGCTTCGGGATGACGTGCCGGATATGGTCTTGGACGCCGCGCGGTGTGACGCATCCAGGGCGGAGATATCTTCTTTGGTCTGCACATGCTGATCATGCCAGTTCGAAAGAATGCCGTCGGCATACTCAAAGCGGTGCTTATCAGTTGCCAAGACAGTGCGGTCGCACGCTTCCATGATAATTTCGGGAACAAATGAGTAGTCTTTCGTCCATTTGCGGATGAAGGACACTTCGCGCTCGGTCGGGGTTCCCGATTTGCCGAGTGCGCGCATGATGTCGTAAACGGTGCGGTCATAGCGGGTACAGCAGCGCGCGGCTTCCTTTGGCGAGGTGACTCCGTTTTCTGCCCAGGTAATGGCGACGCGCTCGATATAACGGAAATCTTTTTTATCACGCTCCACGCAGTACTGGATCAGATAATCGATCAGATCATTTGAAAAATGCAAGGTATCCGACAGGAAAAGGATGGTTGCAACATTGGACTGCGAAAGCGGTCTGCCAATATAAGTCTGGATCGCAAACATAAGCTGCTTTGTCTCTTCGCGCTTTTGAAAAGCGGAAAGTCTGTCAAGCGAATAAACGGGCTTATCAAAGGAAGACGCTCTCGAAGGCTTCTCTGATTTCTCGGCGGCGGTTTTGTGGATGGAAATAATTTCGGCGCCGGTCTGTTTTGACTCGGAGGCGGATTCGGAAAGATGTTCGATACGAATCCCGCATAAGTTTTTATCGGCATCGTATGTCAGGGAGAGCAGATGCTTCTTTTCCCAGTAACGAAGCGCCCGAATGACGTCCTGCTCCGTATAATTAAAAATATCCGCAATGTCAGAAATGCCCGTCGCCTTATGGGCATTGATCGTGCGCAGAAGGTAGAGATAGATCTTGATCTGCGCATCGTTTGCCTCTGCCAGATATTCGTCAATAAAACGGTTTGGGACGAGTGTATGACTAATATAGTTATCTTGCGAAACCTGAAACATGTTCATGATGCCACCTGCTTTATAGGATTTATAACAGTTCTGCGGTGAAATGGGAAAACAGGCTGCAGGGCAGCGGCGCCTGAACTGCTACAGAAATATAAGGAAATGCTGACGGATCAATATCTCCTTGAAATTATATGCGGTTAATCTGTGGAAACCAGTTCAGTATAGCATAGCAGGGCAAAAATAGATACAGGCAAATTGACGAAAAGAAGGCTGTGATCTATGGCGCGGACCAAATGTGAAAAATGTGGAAATTGTGGATGAAATCAGTGCATGTCCGGGAACAGGGGATCAAAAGAAATAAAAATCCACATTTTCTCACGCACTGTCTGGCAGAAAAAAATGTGGATTTTGTGGATGATTATTTTTTTAAGAGCATTTCGCCGATGTTTACAACATCTCCGGCGCCCATAGTTATCAACAAATCACCGTTTATGCAATTTTTTTGAATAAACGCTGCAATGTCTGAAAAACTTCCCGGACAGTCGCAGGGGACTTGAAGTGCGCGAAGCTCTTCTGCAAGTGTCTCAGAACTGATGCCGAGCGTATCTGTCTCACGCGCCGGAAATATATCCGCAAGGATCACGTGATCCGCCGCAGAGAGGGCGCGCGCAAAGTCTTTGAGAAATGTTTTTGTGCGCGTATAGGTGTGAGGCTGAAAAACGCACCACAGCTTCCGGTGGGGGTAATGCACCGCGGCGCGCAGGGTCGCTGTTATTTCTGTCGGGTGGTGCGCATAATCATCTATTATGGTAACGCCGTGAAAATCGCCTTTATATTCAAAACGGCGGCTTGTTCCGGAAAAATCGGAAAGTGCCTGCAGGGTGATCCCGTCGGAAATGCCGAGTGTCCCTGCAAGTGCGATCGCCGCAAGGGAATTTAAGATGTTGTGCTCGCCGGGAACATGCAGCGTAACCGTACAAGCGGGAAGTTCCTTTCGGACAAGGGTATAGGAAGCATTCCCGTAGCCGTCATAGGAAACTGCACGGTAGGAATAATCGCAGGAAGCACTGCTGCCGAATGTAACGATCCGGCAGGAGAGCCCTTTGGTCAGGGCTGCAAGATCAGGAATTTCCGCATGAATGATCAATACGCCGTCGGCGGGCAGAAGGGAGGCAAACCGATGAAAGGATTCACGGATCTCTTCAATATTGTGAAAGAAATCCATATGATCTTCCTCGACATTGAGGATGATGCCGATATGCGGAAAGAAGCTTAAAAAGCTGTTGGTGTATTCGCATGCTTCCGTTAAAAAAATATCGGAATGACCAATGCGGAAATTGGAGCCGGTCTCCTTTAAGATGCCCCCGATAGAAATAGTCGGGTCGGCATCTGCATGCAGTAAAATGGACGAGATCATGGAAGTGGTCGTCGTTTTACCGTGTGTGCCGCTGACGGCAATAGAGGTACGATAGTATTTCATGACCTGACCGAGAAGTTCTGCGCGGGTCAGCATGGGAATACATGCTTCTTTAGCCGCTGCAAATTCGGGATTATCTGCATGGATCGCGGCGGTATACACGACGAGGGCGGGAGCCGGGATCAGATTTTCTGCGCGCTGTCCGATCTGTATGTGCGCGCCTTTTTTGTCAAGCGCATCAGTCAGTGCAGACGCCTTCGCATCCGAGCCGGACACGACGAAACCCTGAGTAAGCAAAAGCTCGGCAAGTCCGCTCATACTGATGCCGCCGATGCCAATAAAATGAATATGGATTGGATGATGAAAATCAATCTGATACATGAAAGCACTTCCTGTCACAAATGATAATGGTTAGATTCTGTGGCTATTATATATCTATTAAGGAAAAAACACAAATAGATATTAAAAAATCAAAAATGTGCCGAATGATAAGTTGAAATAGTAGGAAATATGTCGAAAATGTTCACAATTTTTTTGAAAAAATAAGCAGTTTTTTGTAAATTATATTCACTTTCAGATAAGGGTGTGCTATAATGAAAACAATAACGGTACTATTTTACTAGATTTTACAAAAACGAGGTGATGTCATGATTAAGAAAGAAATGATTGCCATGCTGCTCGCAGGCGGTCAGGGCAGCAGATTGGGAGTATTGACCGCAAAGGTGGCGAAACCGGCAGTTTCTTTTGGCGGAAAGTACAGGATTATTGATTTCCCGCTGAGTAACTGTATTAATTCCGGCATTGATACGGTGGGTGTTCTGACGCAGTACCAGCCGTTACGATTGAATACGCATATCGGGATCGGTATTCCGTGGGATTTGGACAGGAATATCGGCGGTGTGACGGTGCTTCCTCCTTATGAGAAGAGCGCAAACACGGAGTGGTATACCGGAACAGCGAATGCGATATACCAAAACATTGATTACATGGAGAATTATAATCCGGAATATGTGCTGATTCTTTCGGGTGACCATATTTATAAGATGGATTATGAGGTGATGCTCGATTTCCATAAGAAAAACGGCGCGGAAGTAACGATCGCGGCGATGCCGGTTCCAATGGAAGAGGCGAAGCGTTTTGGTATCGTTATTACGGATGAAAACCGCAAGATCGTTGACTTTGAGGAGAAACCTGAGAATCCGCGCAGCAACCTCGCGTCCATGGGTATTTATATCTTTAACTGGAAGACACTTAAAGAAGCGCTGATCACAAAGGCAGAGCAGCCGGCGCTTGATTTTGGAAAGCATGTCATTCCATACTGCCATGAAAAGGGTGCGCCGCTATATGCCTATGAGTTCAACGGATACTGGAAGGATGTCGGGACCCTGAATTCCTACTGGGAGGCGAACATGGAGCTGATCGATATTGTTCCGGAGTTCAACCTCTATGAGGAATATTGGAAAATTTATACCAAGAGTAATCAGGTATCACCCCAGTACATTTCGGGCGAGAGCGTTGTGGAGCGCAGCCTGATCGGAGAAGGCTCCGAAATTTACGGCAGGGTCTACAATTCCGTGATCGGATGCGGCGTAAAGATCGGCAGGGGTACTGTCGTGTGCGATTCAATCATTATGAATGACACGGTGATCGGTGACGGCTGTGAAGTAAATAAAGGAATTATTGCAGAGAACGTAGTGGTTGGAAACAGGGTACGGCTCGGCGTTGGGGATGAAGCCGAAAACGATACGATGCCGCATATTTATAACCATGGGATTGCGACGATCGGTGAGCGGTCGATCGTGCCGGATGACATCAGCGTTGGCAAAAATACGGTGATCGCAGGTGTGACAGGCAGGGAGGATTATCCGGACGGCGCCCTTGCGAGCGGTAAATCTCTGATTAAGGCAGGTGACTGAATATGAAAGCGATAGGAATTATTTTAGCGGGTGGAAATAATCACAGGATGAAAGAGCTGACGCAGAAGCGTGCAATCTCGGCAATGCCGATCGCCGGAAGTTATCGCGGAATCGACTTTGCGCTGAGCAATATGACCAATTCCCGTATTCAGAGGGTTGCAGTGTTCACGCAGTATAATGCGAGAAGTTTGGAGGATCATTTGAGATCTTCGAAATGGTGGGATTTTGGACGTAAGCAGGGCGGACTTTCCGTGTTTGCGCCGACGGTAACGTCCGAAAACAGTACATGGTACCGTGGAACGGCGGATGCGATCTGGCAGAACCTTTCGTATCTGAAGAATGCGCATGAGCCATATGTCGTGATCACATCCGGTGACTGCGTATATAAAATGGACTATAACAAGGTGCTGGAGTATCATATTGAGAAAAAAGCCGACATTACGGTTGTGGTAAAGGATATGCCGGAGGGCACGAACGTGGAGCGGTTTGGAACGGTCAAGATGAACGAGGACTGCCGGATCGAGGAGTTTGAAGAAAAACCGCTCATGGCAAAATCCAACACCATATCCTGCGGGATTTATATTATCAGAAGACGTCAGCTCATCGAGCTCATCGAGCGTTCCGCAATGGAAGAGCGGATGGATTTTGTCAGGGATATTCTGATCCGGTATAAGAATGTCAAGCGCATTGTCGGGTATAAGACAAAGGAATACTGGAGCAATATTGCAAGCGTTGACGATTATTTTAGAACAAATATGGATTTCTTAAAGCCGGAGATCCGCAATTATTTCTTCGGGGAATATCCGAATATCTACTCGAAGGTGGAGGATCTTCCGCCCGCTAAGTATAATGTCGGCATGAGCGTGAAGAACAGCCTGATCTCAAGCGGCAGCATTATTAACGGCACGGTTGAGGATTCCGTTGTCTTCAAGGAAGTATTTATCGGCAACAATTGCTACATTAAGAATTCCATTATTCTGAATGATGTATATATCGGGGATAATACGCATATTGAGAATTGTATTGTGGAAGGTCATGATACGATCAGGGCTAATTCCTATTACAAGGGAGAAGACGGGATCAAAGTGGTTGTCGAGAACAGTGAGAGGTATGTACTGTAAACGGTCTGGGGGAAGGCTGTTACTGTTTGGATGTTTGGTAAGGAACAAAGGGGGATTGCAGAATGAACATAACGGATGTCCGTGTCAGGAAGATTACCAAAGAAGGTAAGATGAAGGCAATTGTATCTATAACGATCGAAAATGAATTCGTCATTCATGACATTAAGGTCATTGAGGGGGAAAAGGGGATGTTTATTGCCATGCCGAGCAAGAAGGCGGCAGACGGTGAGTATCGCGATATTGCGCATCCGATCAACTCCGACACGCGGGATCAGATACAGCGGATCGTTTTGGAACGATATGAACAGGCTCTGCTGATTCCGGATGATGAAATGATCTGAGCATGAAAAGATAGCGCGGGGTGAAACGGGGATGTTGCGAAACATCTCCGTTTTTGGTATGGTAAAAAAGAACACTGCGCGGGAAGCAGAGCCGGCAGGCGGTCGTGAAGCGCCAAAAAGAAAAACAGACGAAACAGACAAAAATGATGAAACAAACGAAACAGGGAAAGAGGAAAAGGACATGTATATCATTGTCGGGTTAGGAAATCCGGGAAGAGAGTATGAACATACGCGCCATAATATTGGGTTTGACGTGATCGATATGCTGGCGGAAGAATACCGGATCTCCGTGACGGAAAAGAAGCACAAAGCGCTCATTGGAAAAGGGATGATCGGTGGCGTGAAAGCGGTGCTTGCAAAACCGCAGACTTATATGAATTTGAGTGGAGAGAGTGTCCGCGCGCTCCTTGATTATTATAAAACAGACGAGCGGGAGGAACTGCTTGTGATCTACGATGATATCAGTCTGGATGTCGGCAGGCTGCGTATCCGCAAAAAAGGAAGTGCCGGGGGGCACAACGGGATCAAAAGCATTTTGGCACATGTAGGCCATGATGAGTTTGCGAGGATCAAGGTCGGAGTCGGGGATAAGCCGAAAGGTAGAGATCTGGTGAATCATGTGCTTGGCGGTTTTAGCGCGGAGGACCGGGAGATCATGAAAGAAAGTATCAAGCGTGCGTCACAGGCAGCGGTCTGTATTGTGAGCGAAGGCGCGGACCGTGCGATGAACCTCTATAACGGCGGATAAGAATGGTCGGTAATTGTTTTTTTTATGGGCATATAGACAGCGTGAGAACAGGGGGAAAGTTATGAGTATGCTGACAGCTCCGGTCAGGGAGCTTGGGGAATACGAGCAGATACAAAAGGCAATTCTTAAGGGAGAGAGCTTGTCGGTGATCGGTTGTGTGGACTCCCAAAAGCTTCATATGGTATATGGGCTCGGAGAGGAATTTCCGCAAAAGATCATAGCGACCTACAGTGATCTTCGCGCAAAAGAGATCTGTGAGGATGCCGCACTTTATGACAAGAATGTCAGGTATTATCCGGCTAAGGATCTGATCTTTTATCAGGCGGATATTCACGGTAATGAGCTTGTCAGCCAGCGTGTACGCTGTCTGCGCAGTATCATGCAGGATGAAGCTGTCACGATTGTCACAACGTTTGAGAGTCTGATGACGCCGCAGATACCGCCGAATGTATTGCGTGACAGTGTTGTCACAATTGAGAAAGGCGGATTGGTCGACACCGGGGCGCTGTCCGTGCGCCTGACTGCAATGGGGTACGAAAAAACCTCACAGGTAGAGGCACCGGGACAGTTTAGCATCCGCGGCGGGATCATTGATGTGTTTGACCTGACCGAAGAAAACCCGTATCGCATCGAACTTTGGGGAGAGGAGACGGAATCGATACGCAGTTTTGATATTTTAAGCCAGCGTTCGCTCGAGGGACTTCAGAAAGTGAGCATTTATCCGGCGGCGGAAATGATTCTGACAGCTGACCGCATTGCGCAGGGGATGGAGAGGATGGAGGCGGAGGCGGGGAAAGCCGAAGCGTGTTTTCGGGAAAGCTTTCAGACTGAGGAGGCGCACCGTATCCGTGTGATGATGCGGGAGTTGTCAGAGCTTCTTACGGAGTCGGCGTCCGTTGATGCGGCGGGTTTTCTCAATCTGGAAAGTTATATCCGTTATTTTTATCCGGAGGCGGCCAGCATGTTGGGGCTTTTTGATAAAAAGAAGCTCCTGCTTGTGCTGGATGAGCCGGCGAGGATCAGGGAGCATGCCGATGCGGTCGAACTGGAATTTCGGGAAAGTATGATGCATCGTGCCGAAAAGGGATATCTTTTGCCGCAGCAGATGAATCTGCTGTCATCGGTGGAGGAGACCTTTGCAAAACTGCCGCAATATGGCGTCATGGCGCTTTCGACCATGGAATTCAAAAATGTTCCAATGAAGTTTGAACATAAGTATTCTGTTATGGTGAGAAGCGTTGCTTCTTATAACAACAGCTTTGAAGCGCTGGTGAAGGATCTAGAGCAGTATCATAAGAAGGGCTTCCGCGTCATGCTTTTTTCAACGTCAAGAACGCGGGCGAAACGTCTGGCGGAGGACTTAAGGGAACGGGAATTAAATGCGTGGTATGCGGAGGAGCTTGATAAGGAATTAAAACGTGGTGAGATCGCAAGTGTCAGCGGTACCGTGCGCCGGGGGTTCGAGTATCCGGAACTGCAGTTTGTCGTACTCTCGGAAAATGATATTTTTACATCCCATAAGACGAAAAAGCGGTATAAAAAAACATATGAAGGGCAAAAGATACGCAGTTTTTCGGATCTGAAAGCGGGCGATTATGTTGTGCATGAGAATCATGGACTTGGCATATATCGTGGAATTGAAAAGATCGAGATGGATAAGGTCACGAAAGACTACATGAAGATCGAATACGGGGGCGGAGGCATTCTTTATGTGCTGGCGACCGGCTTAGATGCGATTCAGAAATATGCATCGGCGGACGCGGCAAAAACACCGAGGCTCAACAAACTCGGAACAACCGAATGGGAGCGGACAAAGAGCCGGGTGCGTGGCGCGGTCGCGCAGGTTGCCCAGGACTTAGTAGAATTATATGCGAAACGCCAGCAGAAGGAAGGCCATGTCTATGGCGCAGACACGGTGTGGCAGCGCGAATTTGAAGAGTTGTTTCCATATGAGGAGACGCAGGATCAGTTAGACGCGATCGAGGCTGTCAAAAAGGATATGGAAAGTCCTAAGATCATGGACCGTCTGATCTGCGGGGACGTCGGTTATGGAAAAACGGAAATTGCGATCCGTGCGGCGTTTAAGGCGGTGCAGGAAAATAAACAGGTCGTGTATCTGGTGCCGACGACGATCCTCGCGCAGCAGCATTATAATACATTCGTGCAGCGTATGAAGGAATTTCCGGTACGCGTTGAGCTGCTCTCAAGGTTTCGATCTCCCGCACAGCAGAAAAAAACGATCGAGGCATTAAAGACCGGCATGGCGGATATCGTGATCGGAACGCACCGGGTGCTTTCCTCTGACGTGAAGTTTAAGGACTTAGGGCTGCTCATTGTGGATGAGGAGCAGCGCTTTGGCGTGACACATAAGGAAAAGATCAAGCGGCTCAAAGATATAGTCGATGTCATGACACTGACTGCTACGCCGATTCCGCGTACGATGCATATGAGTCTGATCGGCATCCGCGATATGAGCGTGCTGGAGGAGGCCCCGAACGAGCGGCTCCCGATCCAGACGTATGTGATGGAATATAATGAAGAGATGGTTCGGGAGGCAGTTGTCCGCGAACTGTCGAGAGGCGGACAGGTTTACTATGTCTATAACCGCGTGCATAATATTTCCGATATTACGGATCAGTTAAGGAAGCTCGTGCCGGAGGCGAATATCGCCTTTGCCCACGGGCAGATGCGCGAGGCGGAGCTGGAGCGGATCATGTTCGATTTTATCAACGGGGAGATCGACGTACTTGTTTCGACGACGATCATTGAGACTGGTATGGACATCTCCAATGTCAATACGATGATCATACACGATTCCGATACCATGGGACTGGCACAGCTTTATCAGCTGAGGGGGCGCGTCGGGCGTTCGAACCGTACTGCATATGCGTTTTTGATGTATCGCCGGGATAAATTATTAAAAGAGGTTGCGGAAAAGCGTCTTCAGGCAATTCGCGAATTCACGGAACTGGGGAGCGGTATTAAGATCGCGATGCGCGACCTGGAGATCCGCGGTGCCGGTAATCTGCTCGGCGCAGAGCAGCATGGGCATATGGAGGCAGTCGGTTATGATCTGTACTGCAAAATGCTGAGCGAAGCGGTAGGAAGGCTAAAAGGCCAGGGGGAACGCGCGGATTTCCAGACAACGATTGATCTTGCAGCGGATGCCTATATCCCGCCTTCCTATATCGTCAATGAGGTACAGAAGCTGGATATCTATAAGCGGATCGCGGCAATCGAAAATGAGGAACAGGCAGAGGATATGCGGGATGAGCTGCGCGACCGGTTCGGGAAAGTACCGAAATCCGCGCAGAATTTAATGCGGATTTCCCTCATCCGCACATCGGCGCACAGACTCTATATCACGGAACTCAAGGGCGAGGCGGGGAGACTGTGTATGACGATGCTGCCGCAGGCGCCGGTCAATGTCGCGAAGCTTCCGGAATTTATCGCGTCTTTTGACGGATCGCTGAAGTTTGAGACAAAGGGTGTTCCGGCCTTTATCCATACCTATCCGAAGATCGGCATCGTTGAGAAAGATGAGAGCCGCCTGATGGATGTGTGCGAGCAGGTGCTGTCAAAAATGCGGATGCTGTATGAGGCGTAAATGAAATGCAGATTGCCTGTGCCGGATGTGCGATGCGTTTTGAAAAGTAAAAGATTTTGGGCTGTACAAAAAATGTCGTAAAAGAAGTGTAAAAAAGACAGTACGAAAGGCGGGAGAATCATTGAAAATTCCCGCCTTTTTTTGTAGAATGGAAACATACAGATTTTGGGAAAATTTATCAGGCATATATCAGGCAGCCGTGCCGGGCGTGCTTTCGCGCAGAATGACGGACATTGTGCGGGATGGCTGCAAAGTATGAGAAAAGGGAAGGTGGAGGTATGTATTATATCGGGATTGATCTCGGTACGTCGGCGGTCAAGCTGCTGCTGATGGATGGGAAAGGTACGATTCATAACGTTGTTTCCAAGGAGTATCCGTTATATTTTCCGCATCCGGGCTGGTCGGAGCAAAATCCGGAGGACTGGTACGAGAAAAGCATGGATGGTCTTTCGGAGCTGCTTTATGGTTTTGATAAGTCAAAGGTTGCGGGTATCAGTTTCGGAGGGCAGATGCACGGGCTGGTGATCCTGGATGAACAGGACCGTGTGATCCGTCCGGCGATTCTTTGGAATGACGGCAGGACCTATGAGGAAAATGATTATCTGAACCGGACGGTCGGGAAAGAAACCCTGTCGCGTTACACGGCAAACATTTCGTTTACGGGATTTACCGCGCCAAAACTTTTATGGGTAAAAAATAAAGAGCCGGAAAACTTTGCGCGCATCAAAAAGATCATGCTGCCCAAAGATTATTTGGCGTACCGCATGACAGGCGTACACTGCACCGATGTCTCCGATGCGTCGGGCATGCTTTTATTTGACGTAAAAAACCGCTGCTGGTCGGACGAGATGTTAGAGATCTGCGGCGTGACAAAAGATATGATGGCTCAGGTGTTTGAGAGTTATGAATGCGTCGGCACACTGCTTCCTGACGTGGCGGAAAAGCTTGGTCTTTCCACGGATGTGAAAGTAGCGGCAGGCGCGGGCGATAATGCGGCGGCTGCGGTCGGAACCGGTACGGTCGGCGACGGCAGATGCAATATTTCACTCGGCACGAGCGGCACGATCTTCATTTCGATGAAAGAATTCGGCGTGGATCAGTTTAACGCGCTGCATGCTTTCGGGCATGCTGACGGACACTATCATTTGATGGGATGCATGTTGAGCGCGGCGTCCTGCAACAAATGGTGGATGGACGATATCGTCGGTACCAAAGACTATGCGGCAGAACAGAGTAAGATCGCGAAACTCGGAGAAAACCATGTGTATTTTCTGCCGTATCTGATGGGGGAGCGCTCTCCGCACAACGATCCAGACGCGAGAGGGACGTTTATCGGTCTGACGATGGATACGTCGCGCGCGGATATGACACAGGCAGTATTGGAGGGCGTTGCGTTTGCACTCCGCGATTCCTTTGAGGTGGCGAAGGCACTCGGCGTCACGATCGGGCGGACGAAGATCTGCGGCGGCGGCGCGAAAAGTCCTCTTTGGAAAACGATCATTGCAAACGTGCTTGGCATCAAAGTGGATGTGATCGGGAGTGAGGAAGGGCCTGCCATGGGCGGCGCAATGCTTGCGGCGGTTGCCTGCGGTGAATACGCGTCTGTCGAAGAAATTGCAGAAAAGCTTGTCAAGGTTGTGGATACAGTCGAGCCGGACCCGGAGCTTACGGCAAAATACGAGGAGCGTTATCAGAAGTTTAAGCGGATCTATCCGGCATGTAAGGAATTGTTTGCTGAGATTTCAGATAAGGAATAGGATGGGCGTTTCGCAATTGTCCGGAAAAGAGATAAGAAGGAAGGGAGCACAGGTATGAAGATATTACAGATCACGGATCCTGCATTCCGTAAGTACGGACGGAAAGTGGAGGGAATTGATTTTACAAAGCTGGTGGATAAGATTAACGGGATCACGCCGCTGCCTGACGGCGTGGCGTATGAGCCGTCCGTTCCTGAATTGGAGGAGCTTGATACGGCTGATGAGATCAGCGCGAAATTGTATGGGGAGCTGCCGATCGAAATCGGGTACTGCAACGGGCACAATGCGATGCTGAATGCGCTCGAATACCATAGGAGTTCGGAAATCAATATTGCGGCGACCGACGCGGTTTTGATGGTCGGCTTACAGCAGGATATCACGGAGGATTTTACCTACGATACTTCGCTGATCGAGGCGTTTTTGGTGCCGAAAGGCACGGCGGTCGAGATCTATGCCACGACGCTGCACTATGCGCCCTGCAATCCGGACGGCGCGGGGTTCAAGGTCGGGATCGTACTGCCGAAGGGAACGAATTACCCGCTTAAAAAGTCGCACGGGGGCGGGGAAGATCGTCTGATCACCGCGACCAATAAATGGCTGATCGGGCATGCTGAGGGCGGTCTGCCGGAAGGCGCTCACATAGGACTGATCGGAAAAAACTTAAATATCAATGAGTAGCGTCGATCGGATCCGTTCCCGCCTTTTCAAATGGAAATGATAAGGGCGCGCAGTATGGGCGAATAGAGATTCACAAAAAGATTAAGTAAAAACTGAAATAATACAGATATTGCTAAAATAGATACTGGACGGGGCGGAACTTTTGCGGTATACTATTTGAAAAGGGCCGGATTGCTTTTTCAGACGAAACGGCCGGAGCAGAATCGTTATCCTGTTATGGCAGGGAAGCAAAATAAGAATGAAAAGGGAGGAAACAAAACAATGATGAACAACACACCAACAGTAAAAATCGGTATTGTCGCAGTCAGCCGTGACTGCTTTCCGGAGTCGTTATCGGTAAACAGGCGGAAAGCGCTTGTAGCGGCTTACGAAAAGAAGTATGACAGTGCGGATATTTATGAGTGCCCGATATGTATCGTTGAGAGCGAGATTCATATGGTACAGGCGCTGGAGGATGTAAAGAACGCGGGATGCAACGCGCTCTGCGTTTATCTCGGCAACTTCGGACCCGAGATCTCCGAGACGCTGCTTGCAAAGCATTTTGACGGACCGGTGATGTTTTGCGCTGCCGCAGAGGAATCGCAGGCGGATTTGATGGACGGCCGCGGCGACGCATACTGCGGCATGCTGAATGCAAGCTATAACTTAAAGCTGCGCAATATCAAAGCGTATATTCCGGAATATCCGGTCGGCACTGCAGAGGAGTGCGCGGATATGATTCATGAGTTCGTGCCGGTCGCGTGTGCAGTAGACGGCTTAAAGAACTTAAAGATCATCAGCTTTGGACCGAGGCCGTTAAACTTCCTTGCGTGCAATGCGCCGATCAAACAGCTGTATAATCTTGGCGTTGAGATTGAAGAAAACTCGGAACTGGATCTGTTCGAGGCGTTTCATAAACATGACAACGATCCTCGTATTCCTGAGGTTGTGGAAGACATGGCAAAGGAGCTCGGCGCCGGTAATAAGAAGTCTGAAGTGCTTCCGAAGCTTGCGCAGTATGAGCTGACGCTTCTCGACTGGGTGGAGGCGCATAAGGGCTACCGCAAATATGTTGCGATCGCAGGAAAGTGCTGGCCGGCATTCCAGACGCAGTTCGGATTTGTACCCTGCTATGTCAACAGCCGTCTGACCGGACGCGGCATTCCCGTTTCCTGTGAGGTTGACATTTACGGCGTACTCAGCGAGTTCATCGGAACCTGTGTCAGTCAGGATGCAGTGACGCTTCTCGATATCAATAATTCCGTTCCGGCAGACATGTATGACGAGGCGATCAAAGGAAAATTTGAGTACACGCATAAAGATACGTTCATGGGCTTCCACTGCGGAAACACCTGCTCAAGCAAGCTTGCGGCATGTGAGATGAAGAACCAGAAGATCATGGCAAGGAGTCTTCCGGAGGAAGTAACGAACGGAACGCTTGAGGGAGACATCGCGCCGGGCAAGATCACATTCTTCCGAGTGCAGTCAACGGCGGATAACATTCTGCGCGCTTATGTGGCGGAGGGAGAAGTCCTTCCCGTTGCGACGAAATCCTTCGGCTCCATCGGTGTATTTGCGATCAAAGAGATGGGCAGATTCTACCGTCATGTATTGATCGAGAAGAATTACCCGCATCACGGCGCAGTTGCGTTCGGACACCACGGAAAGGCACTTTATGAGGTGTTCAAGTATATTGGCATCCTTCCTGAGGAGATTGGATATAATCAACCGGCGCATGCCAAGTACCCGACGGAGAATCCGTTCTAAGGAAGCGGTGTTTTCATCAGCGTTTCCCTAAAGAAGCGGTATCCTGTCAATAAGAAAAACATGATCAGCCGGCGGTAAGCCGGCTGGCCGTGCATCTGAGGAAATGTCGGGCGGCCCGGCGTTTTCATAAGCAGTATGAACAACTGTGCCATAAGGAGGGTTACGATGAACAGAGAGGAAGCGAGAAAAAAAGCGGAACAATTGGTAGACAGCATGACCGTGGAGGAGATGGCGTCCCAGCTTCGGTATGATGCGCCTGCGATCGAGCGGCTTCACATCCCCGAATATAACTGGTGGAATGAGGGACTTCATGGCGTTGCACGTGCAGGCACCGCGACGATGTTTCCGCAGGCGATCGGACTTGCGGCGGCATTTGATGAAGAACTGATGCAGAATGTGGGCGATGTGATCGCGACTGAGGGCAGGGCAAAATACAATGAGAGTATCCGGCACGGAGACCGGGATATTTATAAGGGACTGACGTTCTGGTCGCCGAATGTCAATATTTTTCGCGATCCGAGATGGGGCAGAGGGCATGAGACATACGGGGAAGACCCGTATCTGACCGGAATATTGGGGTGCGCGTTTATCAAAGGGCTTCAGGGAGAGGGGGACGGCGTGCCCTACTTAAAACTTGCCGCGTGCGCGAAGCATTTTGCAGCACACTCCGGTCCGGAGGCGGAGCGTCATTCTTTTAATGCGGCTGTCAGTGAAAAAGATCTGTGGGAAACGTATCTGCCTGCGTTTGAGCGTTGCGTGAAAGAAGCTCATGTGGAGGCCGTCATGGGTGCGTATAACCGTACGAACGGGGAACCGTGCTGCGGGCATAAGCGGTTGATTCAGGAGATCTTACGCGGGGAATGGCAGTTTGAGGGGCACTTTGTTTCTGACTGCTGGGCGGTGAATGATTTTCATGAAAACCACCATGTCACGAGTACTGCGGAGGAGTCAGCCGTGCTTGCCTTAGAGAGCGGCTGCGACTTAAACTGCGGCTGTACCTACGTGAAGCTCTTGAATGCTTACGGGTTGGGAATGGTGTCCGCTGAGACGATACGGGAATCGGCGATCCGGGTGTTTACGACACGGTATCTGCTCGGCATGTTTGAGGAGACATCTTATGATCAGATTTCTTATGAGAAAGTAGACTGTAAGGAACACCGCGCGCTTGCCGTGCAGGCGGCGCGGGAGAGCCTTGTCCTGTTAAAAAATGACGGGATTCTGCCGCTTTCAAGGGAACGGATACGGACGCTTGCGGTCATCGGTCCCAATGCGGATAACAGAAGGGCGCTGATCGGAAACTATCATGGTACCGCGTCGGAATATGTGACGGTTCTTGACGGCATCCGCGCAGAGGCAGGGGATGACATCCGGATATTATACAGCGAGGGAAGTCATCTGTTTTTGGAAAAGGGAGATGCGCTTGCGAAGCCGCATCATTTGATCTCTGAGGCACAGACTGCGGCGGAACATGCTGATGCGGTCATTCTGTGCCTTGGATTGGACGAGACGTTAGAAGGGGAAGCGGGAGACGCGGGCAACTCTGATGCTTCGGGGGATAAAGCGGATTTACAGCTTCCGGCGTCGCAGACAAAACTTTTGGAGAGCGTGCTTGCAGTCGGAAAACCGACAGTGGTATGTATGCTTGCGGGGAGTGCGATCGATATGAATTTTGCCGCGGAGCATGCTGCTGCGATTATGCAGATATGGTATCCGGGAGCCCTTGGAGGACGTGCCGTTGCGGAGGCGCTGTTCGGAGCATTTTCACCGTCCGGCAAGCTGCCGGTCACGCTGTACCGCGATCTTACCGGCATGCCGGAATTTTCCGACTATTCGATGAAGGGCAGAACGTACCGGTATTTGGAAAAGGAACCGCTCTACCCGTTCGGTTACGGGCTGACTTATGGGAAAGTGACATTGAAGGAATGCGAAGCGCGGCCGGACGCGGGAACTGCTGAGACAGTCAACATGCAGAAGTCTGGGACGGCACTGTCCGGGACGGACGAAACGCAGACGCTTGGGATGGCGTTGTCCAAAACAGTCGATATACAGCCGGCAGGGAACGGGTCAGGCGAAATGATCGGATCGGACTGCAAGGGCATGCCGGTGAAGGAAGAAGCAGAAAATTGTCTCCAGGTCATCTTTGTCGGACAAGAGGATTATGAAAAAGCAGCCAAAACAGGCATGACGGTGACAGCCGTCGTGCATAATGAAAGTGATATGGAATTGTCCGAAGTGATTCAGGTCTATGTGCGGGTGGAGGGCAGCGAAAACGAGGTGAGGAACCACCGCCTTTGTGCATTCCGGAGAATTTCCTTAAAACCATGTGAAACCATGAAGGTGACGCTCACGGTAGGGGCGCAGGCGTTTTGTACGGTGAACGGACAGGGGGAATGTCATGCGGACGGAAGCGGGGCAAAACTGTTCGTCGGTTTTGGACAGCCCGATGCGCGTACGGCGGAATTGCTTGGGAAAAGGCGCTGAAAACAAGGGATGCAACTCAAAATTGACAGAAAAATATTCACATGCAACTTCAAATTGGTGGAGTTTACACCACTGCATGGCTAGAATGAAACCCATAAAGAAGGGCATTCGTGTGAAAACGAAAACCTTTCAAATAAAATTATAAAATCATGAACCAGCCGGATTTTGGCGGCGGGTTCCGGAAAGGCAGGAGGAACAATATGGGTTTCGGACAGAATTTACAATGTATCAGAACAAGAAACGGATTGACACAGGAGCAGCTCGCGGAGGAATTGAATGTGACGCGGCAGTCTGTTTCGAAATGGGAGAGCGGCGCAAGCTTTCCTGAAATGGAGACGCTCTTAAAAATTTGCGAACGCTATAAGGTGAATCTTGACGAGCTGATGAGAGGCAGTCTGAAGGAACATAATGAGGAGGAAGCAGAGAGCTTTATCCGGCATATAAAAGTGTTCAGCATACAGATGGCATTATCGGTGTCGGCTATTATTATGGCGCTGGCAGTCATATCGCTGTTTGACGGGATCGCACGGGATAATTTGATGGGCGCATTCTTTCTTGCGGTTGTAGCGGCGTCAGTGATCACGATGATCGTCTCGGGCATGGAGCATGACCGGTTTGTCAAAAAACATCCGAAAATGCAGCCTGTTTTTTCGGATAAGGAGATAGAACGCACGGATCATATTTTTTCTTGGGCGATCGCGGGGGGTGTCGGGCTGATTTTGATCGGGCTGATCATCTCGTCTTGCTTGGATGATACGTATGACAGCCTGATCTTCACGAATGTGCCGGGCACCGCATTTTTGGCGGCGGTCTCACTGGCGGTCGGCATTTTTATCTTTTTCGGTATACGGCGCGGGATGTATCATGTCGAGGAATATAATAAAGAAAACGTACATTTGACCGTACCGTCGAAGACGAATAAAAAAGTGGGCGCTGCCTGCGGTGTGATCATGCTTATAGCAACCTGTGTGTTTTTGATATGGGGCTTTTGGGGAATGCCCGGAGGGATGTATACCGGAAACTGGAGGGATTATGCGGGACACTGGGGAATTTCATGGATCGTATTTCCGATAGGAGGAATCCTCTGCGGAATTGCGAGCATTATCATCAAGGCGTTCGGCGATAAAGAAAAGGATCAGAATGGTAATGAAAACGAAAATACACTGAATAAGTAATTGTGGATGAAGTCAGTGACAAGAAATAAAATGGGCTGTTGCAAAGAAGGAAATGAAACAAAATGTGGTATGTTTATGAGAGACATGTAACCATGTGTTGATGATTTCCTGAAAGTTGCAACAGCTCTTTTTTGTATTAATTGTAGAGTAAATTTATGATGATTACATAAATAGAGTTCATTTGACAAAAATCAAACAGTGATTTATACTATTTGTAGTAAAAACAATACATTGTGAAATTAAGAAGGGAGGATCAATATGAAAAGGAAATGGATGGCAGCAGCATTAGCGACAGTGATGTTTTTCGCAGGAGGAATGACGGCTCGGTATCAGGATCAATAGGCGGAGTGGAATTTACGGCATATTCGAGTATCTATGCAGGCGGCGCGGACGCAGGGACGGTCAGTTCCGGAACACATGTCAGTATGTCGGTAAGTGCGGATTACAGCTATGTAAACACGATTTCCTTGAAAACGGGGACTTCGCACCAGTCTATGGATCGTGTTACGGGTGCGGTAGTAACTTTCGCAGCGCCCGGAGGCTGCAGATCAGTGAGGATTACGGCGTCCCATTCCGCTTCTTCAGGTTCGGAACACTGGTCGGGAAGCACGTCCGCGACTTACTGATGATGGAAGAGATGCCGGGTGTGATCAAGCGGTTTCACATGCTGTCATAACGGCTCGGAGGGGGGACGAGGTTGTTGGGCTGGAAAAAACGGTGCAAAAAGGCTGTATTATGTTGTCTGGTATGCGGTGCGGCAGTCCTGTCTTTATCGGGCTGTACTCCCCAGACAAAAGCGGAGCCGCAGGAGGATCGCTCTGACGCAGTAAACCAAGGATCGCCAAAAGCGCATGAAATCATATGGACAGTGCCGTCGGGATATTGCGATCTAAACCAGTATGCAGACAAATTGAATCAAAGGCTGGCGGAGGACGGGTATGACTTCAGCGTTGCCTTTGAGTATCTCCCGGAGAACGGTTATCGGGAGGCCGTGGGGAAACGGATTGCGGAGGGGAGCACGGACATTGCGTTTCTCGGATTCGAAAGCGAATGTGATAATGCGCCGGCGGCGCTGATCAGGGAGAGAAATCTGGAAGAACTGACTTCGTTTCTGGGGAGCGGCGAAGGGGCGGCGCTTTGGGACTTCTATCGCGAGGAGGTTTGGGATACGGTAAGAGTGGATGGCGGAATCTATTCGCTTCCGAATCAGTGTGCAGTCTGCGGGGGCAATTGCTTTGCCTTTAACAAAGAAGTGTTTTCCGGGGAGGATATAGCGGGCTTTGACGGCAGCATGGAAACCTTTGGTAAACTGGCGGAGATATTGAGCCGCAGCGATCTTTCGCAGGTACAGTATCCGTTTGTCTGCAGGCGGTCGCTGCAGGATGCAGCCCAAATGGGCGGGTATGAGTACCGGTGCGGTGCGTTCATTTCACTCACGACGGGAGAGGTTTTCAATCCCTATGAAACGGAAGCGATGAGAACGTTTTTATTTACAATGCAATCGCTCTACCAGAATGGCTGTTTGGGTGAAAACGGCGCGGCGTATGAAATGGACCCCAAAAGGCGTGAACAGGCGGCAGCCGAACGGGATTTTGGCGTGTGGAGCGGCAATATTGCGGAGACAGCCGTTCAGGAGATGAAGGATGACATGATATGCGTACAAAGTCCGTATTCTTTGGTAAGCACAGTCAGCGCAGGTACGGGAGTGAGCAGATATGCGCCGAATAAAGAGGCGGCGCTTACCCTGCTTACGCTGCTCTATACGGATGCGGAATATGGAAATCTGCTGCTGCTTGGGGAAGAGGGGGTCGACTATGTTCTGACAGACGGCTATCTGTGCGCATTGTCCGGCGAGAATAAGAGTGTATTTGTACAGGAATTGCTGACGGGGATTTATGACAATATCCATCCGGCGGTCGGTGACACTCTGCCGGTGAACCGCCGTCAGACCCGGTTTGAGATTTATGATTCGGATGTCAGAATGAACTCTGTGATATTGGGTTTTCAGGAAAATACGGAGGGGATGGAAGACAGACTGGCAGCCGTTTATGAAGTGGCAGAGCAGTATGCAGATATATGGAAGGAAGAAGATTTGGAGCGTGCGATTGAGGAAGCGGCTGAAGCCTACCGCGCGGCAGGAGGCAATCAAATTGTGGAAGAAATTGGAAGACAGATTGAAGAATGGCAGATGGGAAGCAGAAATGAAATGTAGGCAGAAATATTTTAACTGCCGGATTCTGTTGCTTTTGTCCGTGATATGCCTTACGGGCTGTGCCGGAAAACGGGAAGCGGGAAGCGGCAAAACATACTGGATTTTGGATGGGGATCTGCGTACCTATGGGGAGCAGGGGGTATTTTATCAGGAGAATGGGTATCTGCGTTTCATGGATGCGGCGAGCGGACTGGACGTGACGGTGTGCGGCAAGCCGGAATGCAGTCACAGCAGGGAGGAATGCCCAGCATACTTTGAAAGAAGGGTGCACGGCGCTTTTTGGGAGGGGGATACGCTGTATCTTCTGACGGATTACGGGGCGGATCGATTTGGAGAACTGTATCTTTATGAGGCTTCTGTAAACGGAGAGGATCGGAAAAAAATTGGGGAGCTTGGCGAGGCGCAGCAGCTTTTTTTTGCTGTCTGTACGGAAAAGTACATTGTGTTTAGTTATTGGAATCTATATGATGAGAATATGAAGGAACTGCCCCGGGATCAAATAGGCGTACGGGTATATGACAGAGAGACGGGGGAGTGTAGGGATGTTTTGAGCAGAGAGGGCTGGAATGCGCGGGTATATCAGCTTGATCTGATAGAGGACGAGATTTATGTTTCCTGTTTTTATTATGATCTGACGCCGGAGGAGGTGCTGGCGCACGAGACAGATCAGGAGTATATGCGGCAGTATTTGAAGCATGAACTGTTAAAAGCGGACGCAGGGGGGCAGGAGGTTGTTTCGCTTTTGCAGGGGATAGCGGATATGGAGGTTCAGACTGTCTGTGAGGCGGGTGTTTTTTATACCGCGGGAGGCAGGCTGTATTTATTGGATGCGGAAACAGGGGTCAGCCGTGATGTGAATGAGAGCATGATGGGGTATCCCTCTTTTTCGGAAAAAGGATTGCTTTTTGGCAGATACGATTCGGATACGGGAGAAACAAGCTTTTATCGGTACGTGGCGGAAGAGGAGGAGTTCTGCCTGATCGCAAACATGCAGGCATACATTCCGGCGGCAGTGTTTGAAGATGTTTGTTACATTTATGATTACCATACCGACGACGGAAACGGAGTTCTTGCATTCTGTCGTACAGCGGACTTCTTTAAGGGAAAAACGGAGGGGCTTATCCGATTTGAAAAATAGATTTGGAACTTACAGGCATATGATGAAACTGATTGGCTGGGAGTGTAAAAAAGTATTATGGACGCATGTAACAGCGGTCTTTTTGGCTGTTTGCCTGATCGTCTCGTGTATGCTGTTTACTGCCAAACTATATTCCGTCAATGCAGGAGACCGTTTTTTACCCGCGTCTTACAGGGCGCTTACGGAAGCTGTGGACAAGGAAAATTTGGAAGAGACCTGTGAGGCGCTGGATAGGACATTGAATGCCATGCAGTGGGAATACCGGGAACCGGAAACGATGTATACATCCTCGCTGCGGGAGGAAATCTTTCTCTATATGCAGGTGCTTGGAGAGGTCAGGCAGGCTGTCACTTATCGGGAATATGTGGAGAATATTTTGGCAGAAAGCAAAAAACAGGGATCGGTGAGCCTCTTTGAGCATGATGAGCGCAGAATTCGGAGTGTGGAGAAGACGGTCTGGGACTTCGAAGGAATGGGCAGCGTGGAAGTAGCGTTTGAGGCGTCCAGAGGCGTGAATCTGTTTATGGAAACGGATTGGCAGGATCTTTTGTCGGTCGCGGCGGTCATGATCCTGGTTGCAGGACTTCTATCCGCAGAGTCAGAGTCCGGAAGGATGAAGGTGATATCCGGTACTCTTTTAGGGCGCAGGCATACGGCATATGCAAAGTATGCGGCGGGCTTGATGATTCTGACGATCTATGAGGCGGCGGCATATGCTTATCGGTTTGTCGCGGCTGCAGTCTCTTACGGAATGGGAAGAATGGATGCCCTATTCCAGTCGGTGTATGGCGCTTTTGGGTGTACTTTGAGAATAACGACGGGGGAAGCCCTTTTGTTGTTTCTGTTGTTCAAATTTCTTGTGATCTTTTCTGCCTATTCACTTTTGTTTCTGATAACGATGTATGTCAAGTATGCGAAGCTGGTTTACTGTGTGGGATTAAGCATTGCAGGGATCGGTGTTCTTCTTTATGATCTGATCGATATGCGCAGCTATCTTTCCGCGCTGAAATGGATCAATCCGGCGGCAGCATTTCACACGGACAGCCTGCTTATGGACTATCGGAATCTGAGTATTGGGGGATATCCGGTCGGATATAGGGAGCTTATGATGGGAGTCTGCCTGTTTATGATAGGGCTGACTCTGTTTTTTACGGGCTATTGGTATCCTAAAATGAGATATGCGGGCAGGAAGGCTGTTTCGGAGTGCCTTTATGCAAAAGCGGAGGGCATATTCTCCAAAATGAGCGGTGTACACTCGCTGGGAGGGTATGAGTTTCGAAAGTGGAGTTTTTATCAGAGAGGTCTTTTGGTCTGTCTGGCAGCTTTGGCAGTTGGTCTGTTTGTTTACGAACCTGCGGGCGAGCGGCTTTATACAGTCAGGGAAATTTATTATAGAGATTATGTGAAGCAGGCGGAAGGACCCTATCATAAGGAAAAACTGGAATTTTTGTATGGAGAGCAGGAAAGATTAGATGAGGCGGAGGAAAAGCTGTCAGATCCTGACGGGGAGTATACGAATGCCGCGCTGGAATATTATCGCAGGGAATCGGAAAAGCGGGAGGGGCTTTGTGCCGTTATCGAATATGGAGAATATTTGAAGGAAAAGAAAGGGAGTTTTTTCATTTATGAGCAGGGGTATGAGCTGCTGCTGGGAGAGGGAGAAGGCGGAGTCAGGCTTTTTTGGTATCGTACGTTTGCGCTGGCGGTATCCATCGTCCTGTTTTCCTTTATCTGGGGAATCGAATCGGAAACGGGGATGGAAGCCCTGCTTGCCGTCAGCGCGGCCGGCAGAAAAAAGTTGAATGCAAAAAAAAGAGTGCAGGTGTTGCTTGCAGGGACGGTTGTGTTCTGTATTGTCTACATTCCGTGGATCTATAGTGTATTATCGGTGTTTGGGACAGCGGGACTTTTCGGACCGGCATACAGCATGATGCGGTTTTCCGGTCTTCCGCATTGGATGCCTCTGATTGGAGTGCTGCTGCTGTTTTATCTGAGGCATCTGTGCTATTTGTGGATAGCGGGGCTTGTGATGCAATATGTATATAAAAAGCAGCGCATGATGCTGCCGTCAGCGCTGATTACCCTTGCCGTGTTTATGATCCCGATTCTGATTGCGGGCTAAACCTTAGATATGATATGAGGACGATTAAAATGAGAATGGAAATCCGTAATTTATCCAAATCATACGGAAATGTGAAGGCGATTGATGATTTCAATGCTGTGCTTGAAGAGGGGATTTATGGCATTTTGGGACCAAACGGCGCCGGAAAATCCACACTGATCAATATTCTGACGGACAATGTGAAACGTGACAGTGGAGAAATTTTGTTGGACGGGCGTGATATCCTGAAGATGGGGGGAGACTATCGCAGGATCGTGGGATATATGCCGCAGGAACAGGTTTTTTATCCGCAATTTACGCTCCTTGAGTTTCTAAAGTACATGGCGTTGATAAAGGGGATGAATAGTAAAGATAAGGCAGTGCGGATGCAGATCGACGAGCTGCTGGAAGAATTGCACCTTGCGGATGTGGCTAAGAGAAGGCTCGGCGGTTTTTCGGGAGGAATGAAAAGACGTGCGGTGCTGGCGCAGGCGCTTTTGGGGAATCCCGGTATTATTATTTTAGATGAGCCGACGGCGGGGCTTGATCCGAAGGAGCGGATTGCGATGCGCAATCTGATATCGAGGCTTGCGGAAAATCGGATCGTGATACTTGCCACGCATATCGCGTCGGATATAGAGTGCATTGCCGACCGGGTGCTTTTGATTAAAGAAGGAAAAATGATTAAAAATGAAAATCCGTTCACCCTGCTTGACGAGGTGCGGGGGCATATCCGGTGTATATACTGTAAAAGGGAGGATCTGGCGGCTTACCAGAAGCGTTATCGGATGAGCAATTGCATTCAGACAAAAGAGGGATTGATGCTTCATGTCATTGACCCGGAATATGTGGGTGATAAAACGGTGGATACGACGCTGGAGGATGTGTATTTATATTATTTTGAGAACGCGGCTGCTCGGGAACATTCGGGGGATAAATAGATTCTATTCATGGAACCGAGTAAAAGGCGGAATGGAGATTTATATGGGAAAAAAGAAATGGTGTCCAATACTGATAGCGGCACTGTTGCTTGCGGGCTGCGGCTCTGACGGAGTAAAGAACCGGGAGCCGGAGGAAGCGCAGACAGTTGGCGTAGACAGTACAGGAGCGAATGATACGGAAAACGGCACGGCGGACGATACAGAAACGAACGGTCAGAAGGACGACGTAACAGGAAGTGTAGGTGGACAGGAGAACGGAAACGCGGGGACGGATGCTGCAGACAGGCAGGACGATGGTGTGCCGGATGATGCGGAAAGCGAATTGCCTGCAGACGGCATGCAGGCGCCGCCGACCGATTATGTGACGGAAGAATTGTATGCGTCTGCCGATCAGTGGGACAGCTGCGATGATGCTGCGCTGGCGGCGGTCATGAGAAAAGCGGAGGCGGGTGAACCGGTGACGATTGCCTGCATCGGCGGTTCGATCACGCAGGGGACGATATCAAACGGTAGTGATGACAGTGGTGTCGCAGACAAAAAATGTTATGCCGATCTGTTTTTTTCGTGGTGGGAGCAGACGTTTCCGGATACGGAGTTTACATTTATCAATGCAGGGATCGGTGCAACGGATTCTTATATCGGGGTACACAGGGTGCAAAGGGACGTGCTTGATCATCATCCTGATCTTGTGCTTGTAGAATTTTCAGTCAACGATGCGGATTCACCCACCTTTAAGACGGCGTATGACAATCTTGTGAGAAGGATCCTGCTTGCCGATAACCATCCGGCGGCCATGCTTCTTTTTATGGGGCAGACGAACGGCGCGACGGCTCAGGGATCACATGTGCTGGTCGGGTTCAATTATAAGCTGCCGATGATCAGCTACGCGAGTCTGATTCAGGATATGATGACGCAGGGCGTGTATGCGGCAGAGCAGCTCTCGGGGGACGAAGTGCACCCGTCGGCGCTTGGTCATGCGGTCACGGGTGAGATTTTATGGAAATATCTGAACGCGGTCTATGCACAGCGCGGGGAACTGCCGGAACCGCAGGAATTTACGGCGAAGCCCGTGACTTCCGAGAGGTATCTGAACGCGTCGATCTTAGACCGTGAAACGATCGTGCCGACGGAGTATGGCAGTTTTGAAGAGAGCAGCAAGTTTCAGCCGTTTCCGAACGATTGGACCTGCGAATCAGGAGAGGGTGGTATCATATTTGAGGCTGATTTCCAGAGGCTCGGCATTTTGTATCACCGGACAGTGGACGGTCTTAGCGGTCAGTTTGACGTGTTTGTGGACGGGGAGCGGGTATCGACTTTGAATGCCGACTTTTCTGGCGGATGGGGAAATTGTGCGGACGCGCGGGAAGTGTATGCCGGGGAGAGTGTGGAGCATCATACTGTGGAAATCAGAAAGTCTCCGGATTCGACGGGGGATGTGTTTACGATCCTTGGTCTGATGGCAGCACAGTAACCGGAAAAAGATGTGTTACAGGAACCACTCGCTAAGCTGCTTAGAGTGCTTAAGAAGCGGACGGTATGCAAAGATCAGGCAGGCGCCCGCTACATTTAAGATCACATCGTCAATGTCTGCCTGACCGACCATTGTCAAAAATTGTACAGCTTCGATCGTGATAACGGAAAGGAGCATCGTCGGAAAAAAATACCGCCATTTTGTCTGCTTCTTTGGGAAGATCACGGGCAGGAATAATGCACAGGGCATGCCCGCTATCAGGTTTCCCAAAAGATTCGCGAGAATGAGTCTGATTGAAATGATGTGGCTTTGGGATGCGCGCAGATACATAGTGATGGAGCGGAACGGTTTCAGGTTGCAGTACATCTCAAAATGTTCGCGCGTAAAAGGTTCGGTCTGCCAGATATTGCGATCGGTGAATGCGCGGCGGAACGAACTTTTCAGGAATAAAAGTGTAGCGGCAGCAATCAGATAAATGATGAACATCTGAACAAAGGCGCGGTAACGGATCGCCGACCGCTCTGCAGGGTCTATCGCATGCCTCATGCGATAGGCCATATCTAAAAACAAAACAAAAATAGGGGTGGCATACATGAATATCTTCTGCCTGCCACCCATTGTATATGACGGATTCAAATCAATATACAGCCCCGCTGTTACGCTCACAAACGCAAATACAACTGCTGCGGTATGATACCATTTTTTCATGTCTTTAATAAAGGAAGTCCTATTGCTCCATCTGTTTTCCGAGAAAACCTGCTGCCGAGAGGATCATTTTCTGCTCTGCCTCTCCCATTTTTGCCTTACCGTCGGTATCTGCCAGAATTACGGAACCGATCACGTCTCCTTCGCAGATAATGGGGGTCAGTGCGACATGCTGATAGTCCTCAGCGCCATCTCCTATTATAATATAACTCCGCTCGCCCTTTGATGCAATCATTGTTTCACGGTTATCCATTTTTTCTTCCAATTGTTTGCTGATCGGCTTCCCGAGCAGGTTTTTTCCGCCGCCTGCATTTGCGATGAACTGATCCCTGTCCGTGACGAATGCGGTATGTCCGGAAACTGCAGCCAGAGAATCTGCGTATTGTTTGGCAAAATCGCCGATTTCTCCAATAGGAGAATATTTTTTTAAGATAATCTCACCCTCGTGATCCGTAAAGATCTCAAGCGGATCGCTCTCCCGAATGCGGAGCGTACGACGGATTTCTTTCGGGATCACGACCCGCCCGAGATCATCTATTCTTCTTACTATCCCCGTTGCCTTCATAAAAATAAAACCTCCGTTTATCTGAAATAGTCATTTTTGGCTGATACTATTATCTGTAAAAAAAGAAGCCTTATACTATTACTAAATACAAAATTTGGGCGTGATCGCGTAATTGGTAAAAAAAGTTATGGAAATTATGAAAAAACATGTTATTATTAAAGTAACATGTTTTTATTTTTAGATTATCATAAAGCAGATAAAAAAGCGTACTGGCATTAAAAATGACAAGGACGGAGGCTGCGACAGAATACATAAGCGTACCGTCCGGAACAGGGAGGAATTATGCAGGATAATAACAATCCGACGAATGGACAGCCGGAAGGGCAGAATCCTTATGGCGTGAATCAGGGGTTCGGTACGAATCAGACGGGTGATGTAACGCAGCCGTTTCAGGCAGCTGACGCGAATCAGGGCTATGGAATGAATCAGCCGGGCGGTGCAGGACAGCCGAACATGAATCAGGGCTTTGGCATGGGTCAGGGTGATGCGAACATGAACCAGGGCTTTGGAATGGGTCAGGGCGACGCGAACATGAACCAGGGCTTTGGAATGGGTCAGGGCGACGCGAACATGAATCAGGGCTTCGGCATGGGCCAGGGAGACATGAACATGAATCAGGGCTTCGGCATGGGCCAGGGAGACATGAATATGAACCAGGGCTTCGGCATGG
>ERZ777305.79-NODE-79-length-148310-cov-6.407312_pt1 | contig 148310 bp, 134 predicted proteins | sample MGYA00374965_ERZ777305 | MGnify/ENA primary metagenome ERZ777305 (study PRJEB29328, sample SAMD00013331) | mouse gut metagenome | study: EMG produced TPA metagenomics assembly of the Metagenome analysis of fecal microbiota from mouse which was promoted...
TCTGAAATTCTCTTGAATTTTCAGGGTTGCATTACTGTTCATTTGTCAAGGTGCTGCACATCGGCTTCCGATGTGTTTTTCTTTTAATTGCTTCGTACCATAAAATGGTCCGAACGGAAAATTTACTTTATCAATCATCGTAAATTTTCGACGGAGAAGGAGGGATTTGAACCCTCGCGCCGCTATTAACGACCTGCACCCTTTCCAGGGGTGTCCCTTCAGCCATCTTGGGTACTTCTCCAAATAAAAGCTGATTAAAAAATAATATAGTTCCGTGGAGAAGGTATCTCCAGCGGAGAGGGTGGGATTCGAACCCACGCGCCCTTGCGGACAAACGGTTTTCAAGACCGCCTCGTTATGACCACTTCGATACCTCTCCATGTTCGCATCGCGTGGCATTTCCCGGCCAGCGCAAAAATTATTCTACCAAAAAAGGAAATGTGTGTCAACAACTTTTTTCAGAAATTTTTCAGAAATTTTTCCAGGCGTTTTTTTCGGGTGATTTCCTGCCTTTTTTCTCTGTTTTTGACCTTGCTGCTTTATAAGTTCGGCGGCTTTTAGCCAATTATGAAACACATTCTTTCTTCTTTTCCATAATTTTCAGAATATTCACCAGAATATCTGAGCCGGAATTTATCTATCCAAACAGCCGGCCGGTAAACCGGAAGGATACCGATTGAAGTCTATTTGCACTAATTTCTTTCCATTGGGCAGCATGTACTCCAAAGAATTCCGTGGAAAATAGTTGATTTCGCTCATTATTTTTTTCAGTCCTTGTTCATCCATCTGATGATGAATTGCATCCAGCCTGTCAAATACATGCAGATAAGGTGAATCCGAAATCCAGGCATCTTCAAGATTCACTTGGATAATACAGGATACATATGCGGGACTGACATGTTGAATTACTTTCTGAAAACACTGATAACCTATATATTCAATAAGCAGATTCGCAATAACCATATCCGCATGCGGCAGTTTAGCAATTTCCTCCTTCAAATCAAGGCAAAGGCACTCTAAAACACCGTTAAGGTTTGCATATCTGCGAACCACCTCTTCCAGATAAAGCGCATTGACATCTACTGCATAAACTTTGTCAAATCTGCCGTCGGTAATGTGTTCAAGTCCGTTTCCGCCCGCAATGCCCAAAATCATTACATGAGAAGCGGGACAGGCAATAAACTGTTGTTTCATCAGTTCATTCATAGCCTGCAGCTGCATAACAGAGTCTGACTGCATATGGTTTTCATAATCGGCCAAAGGAATTTCTTCCCACGGATTTTTCATTTTTACTCCCATCTGTCTGCTTCAGCAGACACTCAAATCAAACTTTATAACCATACCTTTCTCTTAGTCTGCAGGTTTGCGGCCGTAAAACACAAACAATTCATGCGGAAAAAAGTCTATTCTTTCAAAAAGGAACGGGCAATGTCCAAATCCTCCGGCGTTGTTATTTTAATATTTTCATAGGAACCTTTTACTAATTTTACCGGATGATTTAACAGCGTCTCAACGACCATCGCATCGTCTGTAACGGTAATTCCTTGTTTTTTCAGTTCTTCTTCCTGTAAAAAAAGTTTATCATAAGCAGCTTTTGCAAGTGCAATCGTAAAGACCTGCGGCGTCTGTACCTGCCAGACCAATTCCCGATTAGGCGTCATCCGTGCAAAACCTCTATCATCCGCAATTTTAATGGTATCTTTTACCGGCATTCCTACCACACAGGCCTGATATTCTCTGACCGCTTCATAGGCGCGCCGCAATATTTCTTCGCTCAAAAACGGACGTGCTCCGTCATGGATAAAGACATAGCCTTCGTCCGTTATCGCTTTCAGTCCATTCCCGACGGAATGATATCGTTCTTTTCCGCCTTCTACAATATGTCTGACTTTGGAAAAATGAAATTTCTCCACAATTTCCCGACGGCAGTACGCTGTTTCACCCTGTCCGACAACCAAAACTATCTCATCAATAAAACTATCCTGAAATGTTTTCAACGCATAATAAATGACCGGTTTGTCTTTCAGCAAAAGGTATTGCTTCTGCACATCACTGTGCATTCTCCTGCCCGCTCCTGCCGCCAGCACCACAGCCAATGTTTTTTCTTTCATTAGTCAATCCCCTCTGTCATCCTTCCTGCATCGGTAAAAAATAGTTTGCGGACCAGACACACAGGCCAGCGTTTCCCCTGCGAAGGTAGCTTCAACGGTAGAAACCATTTTACTGGCCAGGACACAGGCCAGCGTTTCTCCTGCGAAGGCAGCTTCAACAGTAGAAATCGTTTTACTGGCCAAGCACCAGATTCGGAACTGCATTTAAGTCATAGCCGTGCCGTACGCCTTTCAGATATTCATAATAAGCCGCCGTACCAATCATCGCCGCATTGTCCGTGCAGAAAATGGGCGACGGACAGTAAAACGCTATTTTTTCCGCGCTGCATTTCCCTGCCAGCGCTTCACGCAGGGCGCTGTTTGACGCCACACCGCCCGCAATCGCGAATTTGTTCAGTCCATATTCTTTTACCGCCTGCATGGAGTGTTCCACAAGCACATCGACGACCGCCTTCTGAAAAGACGCCGCCACATCCGCCTGACAGACCGGTATTCCTTTCATTTCACAGGAGTTTAAGTAATTCAGCACCGCGGACTTCAATCCGCTGAAACTGAAATCGTATACGGCATCCGCCACTTTTGCCCGGGGAAAAGGTATTGCCTCCGCATTCCCTTCTTTTGCCACTTTATCAATTTTGGGCCCGCCGGGATAACCGAGTCCAATCGCCCTTGCCACTTTGTCAAAAGCTTCGCCGGCCGCATCGTCCCTCGTTCTTCCGAGTATCTCATATTCCCCGTACTCTTTGACAAGAACCAGATGGGAATGGCCTCCCGATACGACCAGACAGATATACGGCGGTTCCAGTTCTTTATTTTCAATATAATTGGCATTGATATGTCCTTCGATATGGTGAACGCCAATCAGCGGTATTCCGGAAGCAAAACTTATCGCTTTGGCTGCCGATACGCCGACTAACAGCGCCCCGACCAGACCGGGGCCATAGGTAACCGCAATGGCGTCCATATCCTGTAATGTCTTCCTCGCCTCTTCCAATGCCTCTTTGATGACCTGATTTATTTTCTCAATATGCTTTCTGGAGGCGATTTCCGGCACAACGCCGCCGTAAACCGTATGAAGCGCAATCTGTGAAGAAATAATATTGGAAAGAACTTCTCTTCCGTTTTTTACAACGGCCGCCGCCGTTTCGTCACAGGAGCTTTCCACAGCCAGAATCAACACATCTTTTTCCATCTATACTTTATGCCCTTTCTCTTGTTAATCGTCCAAATCCCATCCAAGAATTTTCCATCGTTTATTCTCATCCTGTCTCAGAATAAAAACAAGCCTGCTTTGCAGCATTTCCGTTCCCTGCCGGATGCTGTATGTACAATACAGTTTTGCACAGGAATCCCCGTTTTCAGAGAAAAATGTTACATCTGTGCTTGCGGGCAGCTGATAAGAGGAAACCGAACGGTCATTTGATTTCATCTCTGCAATATCGTTCTTTAAGTCCTCCAGATAGCTTTCCTGAGACTTATTCGCAATTAGCTGCGCATCATAGATGCCCTGGATTTTCTCCGCCAGTAGTTCCAGTTCTTCATCCGTGTATTTTTCATTATAAAAACACATGGTAATCTCATTAAAATATTTCACGACTTCCTTCGGCGTCGGTGGATAGTTCTTTTCAAGGTCCCGCATCAATGCTATCTGCACCTGCGTGGATTCCACGACTTCCTCCTGCTGTTTCTCCGTCTTATTGGACAGATAAAAATAGTAACCGACAACGAGCGCCGCCAATATAACGCCTATGACTACAATTTTAATCCCGCCGGACTTCTTCATACCCGCTCCCCTGCCTTTCCACATGTAAAAATCTGATTATATAAAAATTAATCTATATAATTTAAGTCTACACTCTTTCCGTCCTTTCCCGCAATAGCATTTGGAAAAATTTTCCGAACATCTTCCATATATTCTTCGGCTCTTGTGAGAGACGGGCTGTAATGTGTCAGCCACAGTTCCTCAACCTGCGCTTCTTTGGCCAGATGAGCCGCTTCGTAAAAGGTCATGTGCTTATATTCTCTGGCCTTCTGCTTTTTTTCCGGTTCGCCGTACATGCCTTCGCAAATGAACAGGTCGGCGCCCCTGGCATTTCTGACAATACTGTCAGTCGGCCTCGTATCTGTACAGTATGTGAGCTTAATTCCTTTTCGCGGCGCGCCGAGCACCATGTCCGGCGTCCAGGTTCCCTGTTCCGTCTCGATTGTCTCGCCTTTTTGCAAACGGTTCCAGTAACGCCTGTCAATACCCTGCTTCTGCGCCTTTTCCACATCAAATTTACCGATTCTGTCCACCAGAATATTATATCCGTAGCAGACGACATTGTGATGGACTTTGAAGGCCTCTATCCGAAAACCGTCAAACTGTAACGAATGTTCGGCTTCCGTCAGTTCCATACATTCTACCGGGAAAGGCAGTTCCGGCGCAATGATACGGAGCGCGGACACGACTTTCGTCAGTCCTTTTGGCCCAACCAAAAGAAGCGGCTCTGTCCGTTCCGCATTGCCCATCGTCAATAGCATGCCCGGCAGTCCGCTGATATGGTCCGCGTGAAAATGCGTGAAGCAGATAATGTCAATCGGTTTGGGACTCCATCCCTTTTCCTTCATGGCAATCTGCGTTCCTTCTCCGCAGTCTATCAAAATGCTCGTTCCATTATACCTTGCCATCAGGGAGGTCAGCCACCTGTATGGCAGCGGCATCATACCTCCCGTTCCAAGCAAACAAACTTCTAACATATGCTCTCCTGTTCACCGACAGGCTTACAGCAGTTCCGTCCGTTCCCCGTTTTCCACCGGAATCCGGAATTTTGCAATCATTTTGTTATAACATTCCTCACACAGGTCGAAACATTGTATTTCACCGTCCCTTTCGCTGAAATAACCGAAAGCATGTGAAATATGAATACATTCATCTTTTAATATGCCATTTTCCACCAGTAATTCCTTATTACAACAATTGCAGATAACTGAAGCCAGTCCAGTGTCATCTTTTAAATTATTGACAAATTTTTCCAAAAAATGTTGATGATTTTGACTTTGTTCAAGATAAGTTCTCATTTTACCCTCCTGTACTTACATAAACAATATCTTACGTTGGCATATCCTATTGGACATGTTATGCCGGACATCATCGTACCTTCATCATTATAACAGTCTGTCCTATGCAAAAACAGTGGTAAATATTCGGTCTGCTTCCTATCTCTTCCACATGATTACAGCATCCTCGGCCGGTTTTTCGTAGAAGTTCGGCCGAATTCCTTCGGAGCGAAATCCAAGCTTCTCATACACATGAATTGCGGCGGCATTGCTTACCCGCACTTCCAGCGTAAAAGCATTCAGCCCGTTCCGCTCTCCCTCCCCTATCATATATCTGAGCAGTTTCGTTCCGATGCCCTGATTCCGGGCAGACGCTTTCACGGCTACGTTCGTGATATTTCCCTCGCCCGCAACCATCAGTACGCCGCAGCCTCCGACAATCTCTTCGGCTGATTCCGCCACATAATAGGCAGCGTCTTTTTTCATTATCATTTCAAGGAAAGCCTCCCGCGACCAGGGCATGGAAAAAGTCTCCTCTTCCAGTCTGCTGACCGCATCGACGTCCCTTTTCTCCATCGGCCTGATATGTATCTCCTTCATTTCCAATTCCAAACCGCCTTTCGCGCCCTTTGACAGCCTCCTGCAGAATGGCCGCACGGACATTCTGCCGTGTGAAGAAGCTCTGCTTGCAGAGCGTGAAATCACTTTGCGAGGTTTTTTCGAGCTTAGTGATTTCCTTCACACTTTTCACGTTCTGCCTGTGACAGTCGGAGATACTCCGGAACAAACGCCTCGCCGCTGACAAACCGGCCCTGCGCATAGTACACGCTTCCGAGCGCGCCGATGCTGGCCGCTCTCTGTCTGTTCATATGCGCCGGCGCCAGCGTGTACGGAACCTGCATGATTTCTTTCATACGCTCCCTGAAAACAGGAACCCCGTCTCCGAGAAATATTACTTCCCGTCCGAGCTCGTTTAACGCCTGTGCGATTTCATCAAAAGCAACGGCGCACTGTCGTTTTATAATATTCAGACAGTACTTTTCCCCTTCCCGAAGGAACTCATAGATTCCCGTATACACCTGACTGCGTCTTGCATCCATAATCGGACAGACAACTTTATCCGTTCCGTACAGGTTATAGGCAAGCCCATCCACGGTCGGTACAGCCACGACCGGTTTTTCCATTGCAAAAGAAAGGCCTTTCGCCGTCGCGGAACCGATTCGCAGTCCGGTAAAAGAACCGGGGCCCGCCGCCACAGCCACAGCATCCACTTCCTGTAAGTCAAGTTCTATCATATTCCGCACTTCCTCCAACATTGGAAGCAATGTCTGAGAATGTGTCTTCTTATATTGAATTGTATATTCCGCAATCAATATGTCATCTTCCACGACCGCCACGGAAGCGACCAGACCGGAACTGTCTAAGGCTATCAGTTTCATATCGTTGACCATGCCCTTCTTTCAGCCTGCACTTTTGTTATCTCTGCTCTATTCTGATTGTCCTGAATTCAAAACCGGACATCAAATTTTTCGCTATTTCAATTCGTATATAGTTTTCCGGGAGAATCTCTTCAATCAGATTGGCCCACTCTATCAGGCAGACCCCTTCCCCATAAAAGCAATCTTCATAACCGATTTCTTCCATCTCTTCGACATCCCCGATTCGATATACATCGAAATGATAAAACGGGATTCTTCCGTCTTCGTAAATCTGAAGAATCGTAAAAGTCGGGCTGTTTACGGAATCTGTAATGCCAAGCCCTGCCGCCAGGCCCTGCGTGAAAACGGTCTTTCCCACGCCCAAATCACCAATCAGGGAATATACCTGTCCCGGCTTTGCGCTTTCCCCTATTTTTTTCCCAAGCGCATACGTCTCCTCCGCGCTGTGCGTTTCGATTATCTGTTCCATTCCTGCTGTCCGTTTCTGTAATCTTCTGGCTGCACCGAATCCGTTCCGACTCCTGATTTCTGCGCCTTACCGGACCTGACTCTGCTTTCTGCAGCATACCAAGCCTGCCTCTGGTTTCTGAGCCTTACCAGACCTGGCTCCTGCTTTTACATCATACCACACCCGGCTTCCGATTTCACACCATACCGCTCTCAACTTCTGATTTTCACTTTTCCCGGCGGCATATGCGTCGAAATCATTTCAATGACTTTGTATTTGTCTTCTACGATGTCCTTTTTGGGAAAAATACAGGCATTGATTCTGGAAGTATATACGACGATGCTTCTCCCGGTAGAGACCGCCTTGTGCATGTCTTCCCATTTCTGGCTGTCCGCCGCGTCCCCCTGCGATACCTCAATGCCTTCCTCCGTCAGTTTGTAGTGCAGCGGATTCTTAAAAGAAGGATTTTTCAGCATCTGCTGTCTGGAACGCAGAAAGAGCGTCCACGGCTGGTAAGCAAGCGCGATAATGCCTGCCATCAGATAAATGATTTTTCTGTCGGAATAGAAAATCACCAGCAAAAGCGCACCCGCCGCCGTTCCCATCAGGCCGGCAAAGCTGCTGTATGTATGATGCAGCATATAATCGTATAAAATACCCGCATCCATTTTTACATCAAATTCAACTTCCATGATAAATCGTTCTTCCTTTCTTCCCGTTTTGCCGTGTACAGCAAAGACAATCGAGGAAAAGCACCTACATCGCAGGTGCTTTTACACTAAAGGAATTGCTTCTGTATCAATCCCTTTTCTCTTATACTATTATACCGAAATTCCTTCAAAGCGCAAGAGCGAGTTAAGCGCATATATTTATTCGGGTTAAACGCATATCTTTATTCATGTCTCAGCGCTTCTATCGGGCTCAGTTTCGCCGCTTTCCTTGCCGGATAGATTCCAAAGAACAGACCGACGGCGGAAGAAAAGAGGGTTGCTCCGATAATAGTCGATATATGCGTCTTCGGTGTAATGTCGAGGACGGAACAAACCGCGTTGCCGCCTAACATGCCAAGTATAATGCCGATGATTCCGCCGAGCATCGTAATAATCGCCGCTTCCGCCAGAAACTGCAGTAGAATGGAACCGGTTCTTGCTCCCAGTGATTTACGAATACCGATTTCCCGTGTCCGCTCGGTCACGGACACGAGCATAATATTCATAACGCCGATACCGCCGACCAACAAAGAAATCGCCGCAACAAAGGAAATGAACATGGTCAGGATGCCAAGAATGCTGTCCATCTCGCCCGTCATATCCGAAATATTGTTGACGATAATCTGGTTTTCTCCCCAGGTTCCGTACTTTCCTTCCAACAGTTTTACAGCGTTCTGCGCCACTTCCGTACAATATTGCGTTTCTTCCGCAAAAATCAGAATATCGGTAAATTCTTCCGTCCAGAAGTAAAAGTCATTCGACATTACCGCGATTGGCACTTCAAGACTGACACGTCCGCTTACGCCGGTACTGACAAAGCTCGTGGCATTATCTTCCCGGATACCGATAACCGTCAGTTCCTGTGAAATACCGTACAGCGTCAGTTCAAAGGACAGACCGATTACATCGGTCGTTCCGAACAGATTGATTGCATCGCTTTCAGAAATGACGCAGACTCTGCTGCCGCTGTCCGCTTCTTCCGCCGTATAGTATCTTCCTTTGATAATCGGACCGCCTCCGCTGGAATAGTACTCCAGACCTTCTGTTCCGGCCGTAACCCTCGCTTCAAAATTTCCTTTCGGGCCGTCCGCAGAGCCCCATCCTCCAAGTACAGGCGTAACTCCTTTTACATGCTCGACCCGTTCTTTAATCATATCAAAATCTTCGTTCATGAACCGCATCGTAGTCGTTTCAAGCGTCGTATCCAGATACAGCTCTATCATGCCGCTTCCGATGCTCTCCAGTTCATCGTTAATCTGTCCTCTGACGCCGTTACCAATCGCCATGACCATGATGACCGAAGCAATACCTATGACAATACCGAGCATCGTCAGAACGGAACGTCCTTTATTGCTCCTGATATTCATCACGGCAATCTTTATGTATTCCCATATCTGTGCCATATGTTTACTCCCCTGCTATTGCCGTAACCGGCATGCCTTCTTCCAGCCCCATTACTACGGTGCTTACAATCTGGTCTCCTTCGTTCAATCCCTCTTTAATTTCACAAAGCGTATTGGAGGAAATACCCGTTACAACACTTTTCTTAACCAGAATACCGTTTTCAACGGCGTATACAAAACTTCCGTCCTGGTCGCTGTTGATGACTTCAATCGGCACAACCAATACCTGCTCCGCCATTTCGGTGTGTACCGCCACTTTTGCCTCCACCCCGAGAAAAATACCGGAATCAGGATTCTCTATCTTGATTTCCACGCCGACAACTGCCGCGCCGCTGTTATTGGTCGTTGCCATACCGTTGATTTTTGCTACTTTGCCCTGATATACATTGCCGGCAATTGTGACATCCACTTCCTGCCCCAATGCGATTTTCGCCAAATCATATTTGGAAACGGAAATCTCTACTTTTACTTTCTCCGTGCTTTCCAATGTAACCATCTGTGTGCCGACCGTCGGCGTGCTTCCCTCTACGACGCTCATTTCCGTGATGACGCCGTCAAAATCCGCAGTAACACCGCCTTCTACTTCTTCAATGGAAGATAACGTCTCTTCGGCGTTAATCTTTTCAATCTGAGTGTCCGCAACCAGCTTGCTTTTACTTCCACTGTTCAAAGAACCGCTTTCCGAAGAGCTTTTCTGAGACTTCATTTCGCTTCTGTATTCTTTGTATGCGGCGATTTTTTCTTCGTATTCTTTCACCTCATTCTGCCAATTCTCGATTTCGTCATTATGCTGTTGTTCATATGTATTTAACTGAATCAGCTTCTGCAGATTCATATATTCTTCCGAACCCGGGTCGTTCTGCCAGTCCAACAGCGAAATTTGCAGCAAAGCCCCTTCCTTTGCAAGCGAATCCTGCTTATCGGTAATCTTCTGGTTCAATTCCTTTACATAGTTTTCGCTGTCTTCAATCTGCTGGTCCAACACTTCCAGATTAACATTCGCTTCTCCAAGCTCGCTGATATATTTGTTGTTTTTAATCATGCTGCTTTCATATTCGCCCTCATTGGACTGCAGTTTCAGTTCTGCAAGCTGCTTTTCATCCGCCAGCGCTTCCTCATCATATGCGTACAGCTTCTGGCCTTTTTTTACGCTGTCTCCCGCTGCTACATCTACCGTACCGACCTTCACCGCGAGCGGTGCGAAATAAGACTTGCTCTCTTCCGTTTTCACCGTACCGCTTGTACTGACAATCTGCTCCACATCGCCCCTCGATACCGGCATTGTATAAACGACCGGCAAAACATTCTGCGCCGCGATTTTGTTCATCAGCACAAAAAGAACGATAATTGCTGCCAGCACGCCGAAAATACACCGCTTAATGATTTTCTTCTTTTTGGCCTTATCCATCGGTATCTTTTCTTTCTTCTCTTTTTTTTCCTTCATTTTAACAAACTTGCTCCTTTCTCCCCTTTACGATTCCTGTTCTGTTTCAGATTCTTTTATTTGCTCCGGCTTCTGGCCGGCTCCGGAATCCTGTACGATTTGTCCGTCGATAATCTTAATAACCCGTTTCGCCTGTTTGGCGATTTCATTATCATGAGTAATCAGAATAACTGTCCTTCCCTCTTCATGGAGCGCTTTCAAAATATCCATAATCTCCTTGCTGGAGCCGGAATCCAGATTTCCGGTAGGCTCGTCTGCAAGAATGATGGGCGGCGCCTGCGCGATTGCCCTCGCTATGGCCACACGCTGCTGTTGTCCGCCGGACATCTCCGAAGGTTTATGCGTCTTTCTTTTTCCCAGTCCCACCTTGTCTAGCGCCGTATCGGCGAGTCTCAGCCGCTCCCGTTTTCCGACCCCCCGATAAATCAACGGCAGTTCCACGTTCTCCAACGCAGTCAGACCGGCAATCAGGTTAAATCCCTGAAAAATAAAACCAATTTCCTTATTCCGTACATCCGACAGTTCATTGTCACTCATGTGCGACACATCCTGCCCATGCAGAAAATAATTCCCACTGGTCGGGGTATCCAGACATCCGAGCATATTCATCAGAGTGGACTTACCCGAACCGGACTGTCCGATAATCGCCACAAATTCATTCTCGTCAATTGTCAGACTCACATGATTTAATGCCTTCACTTCATTTTCACCAGGATTATATATCTTACAGATATCCTGTATTTCCACTAACGCGCTCATGAACTCCCCTTTCCTCCCTTTCATAATCCGGACTTAACCGGACTATCATTCTACTTCCTGACAGAATCAGGATATATGACGTATATGATTCTGTCGGTCAATGACGATTTACCACAGTAAATCGTCATTGACCTATTATACTATATATAACGTCTCATCCCCATTAAATATCTTCAAATAATTTCTTAAAATTTCTGAAATTTTTTCAGAAGATATTCTTCACGCTTTCCAGCTGCATCATAAAAACGCGCTTTCCAGGTATTTCTCACACTAATAACCATGCCTTTCTCTCAACCTGCGATATTTGCGCCGCAGGCACAAACCATCAACGGGAAGAACGCCGCATTTTAGGCATTCTTCGGTGTGAAGAAGTTCTTAGCGAAACGCCCTCTGGCGTGAGCATTAGAACTTCTTTCCACACTATAACAGTTCAATCTTAATCTGAATCATGTGAAATCTTAACTTAACCTTAATTCAGATATCGGATTTTCAAGTTCCTTTTCATCTTACGATTGTCCTTATCCTTTTATGCTTCATAATCCTGATATGTCCTGTTATTGTTATGCTTCTTTTACATTAACGCTCTCATCATACAGCAATACGATACGAATCTCCATACTTCTTCCGGTCGTATCTGAGTTGTATTCCGGATGTATTTCAGACGCAAAAAGAGCCCCCGCACTGGGAGCCCTTTCCGTTTCTTCATTATTATAATCAGGTAATTGTGAAACGCATGATTCCAAGATAGTAGTTGTGTGAAACAGGCAAATCGCAAGCAGGGCGCTATATTGCCACAATGCCACTGAAAGTGGCTATGTGTTTCTGACGCCGTATTTTGGCATCTTATGCACCGCTGCGAGCGACAGTGCAGCGAAAGCGGGCCCTGCGGTGATTGTCTGTTTTGTACAACGGGAACCTTCGAAAACAGAGTTTCACAATTACCTAATTATTATGAATATTATGAAGCCTTATGATATGCCGATTCACGAATCTGTCTGGGGGAATGGTCCGCTTTCAGAACCGGACTTAACTGCTTGTATACAAGCAGCGTAATAACCGAAACGCTGGCTCCTTTGATAAGATTAAGCGGCGCGACCGCCAGGCATACAAAGCTGGTAATATTGGTAATGGACCCGTTAATCGCGGTTCCCATACCTATCAGGGCTTCCATCGGCATGCCAAACAGCTGCGCAAATTTGGGCAGCAGATAAACCGCGTTGAAAGCAGTCCCAAAAACCGTCATGCAGAATGTGCCTGCGATGCTTCCGATAACCGCCGTCTTTTTGGTTTTATGAAACAGGTAGATAATCGACGCCGGGAGCAGAAAACTGCATCCTACCGCAAAGTTTGCCAGTTCCCCGACGAACGCTGTGCTCGTTGACTTAAACAGCAGTTTCAGGACAATTTTGCAAAACTCTACCATCACGCCTGCAACCGGGCCGAACGCAAATGCAGCAATCAACGCCGGAAGCTCGCTGAAATCAAGCTTGTAAAATCCCGGTGCAAAAGGCATCGGTATTTCGAACAGCATCAAAATTGCGGAAATTGCGGAAAACATGCCTATCATCGCAATTTTTCTCGTGCTGAATACCCGCTCTGCGGTCTGCGTTTTCTTTGCCGCAAACTTTTCCGCCGCATACGCCACAACAAAGAGCCCCGCGACTACCGCAAGAAATTGCAGCAAAAAGATAACGTTCTCCTGAATACTTTGTAACAGTTCACTCATTTTTCTTCCTCCGTTTCTGAAGCGTTCCAACGCTCACACTAATGAAAAGATTTAAAATGACAAAAAGGAGGTTTCTTCGATTTTTTTACATTTTGGTTTTCGCAATGCAAAAACCCCGGATATAAATCCGGGGTTCTTACGCACACTCTTTTATGGAAAACATACTTTCTCTGATACCGCCCAAAGGAACTGCCGTATCAAAGCGTTATGCCGTCGCATACAAAATGTCGTTTCTTCTTTCATCCAGACTGTACTGTTGGTTACGGATTCTGACCGTATCAGCCGGGCACGACGCTTTCCGGCCGACTTTTGAATATTCTGTCCTGCCGCTTTTCGTCTTACGCCGGGTCGTGGACTCATCTCTCAGACGCGTGCACAGTTTTCTGCGCATCGTTTCCGTGAGCTTCACCACCAGTAGGGAATTTCACCCTGCCCCGAAGAACTTGCCTTTATGTATTTTGTATATTGTAATACCGATTTTTCCAAAAATCAAGTCATTTTTAGAGTTTTACATCTTTTCCAATCTTCATCGTAAGTCCGATGCGTTTCTTTGCCACATCGACGGTAAGCACCTGCACATCGACAATGTCACCGACGCTGACAGCCTCTAACGGGTGTTTGATAAACTTGTCCGTCATCTGGGAAACATGCACGAGGCCGTCCTGATGTACGCCGATATCCACAAACGCGCCGAAATCAATGACGTTGCGGACCGTTCCTTTCAAAATCATGCCCGGTTTTAAGTCTTTCATATCCAGCACATCGCTTCGAAGAATCGGCGCGGGCATATCGTCACGCGGGTCTCTCGCCGGTTTTTCCAGTTCTTTCAAAATATCCGTCAGGGTAATTTCCCCGATGCCGAGTTCCTCCGCCAGCTTCTTTTTATCTTTGATTTTTCGTTCCAGACTGCTGACCGTTACTTCTGTCTTCTCTGAAACCGCAGGCGCCGCTTTCTTTTTCGCAGATTTCTCGTCTTCCAGTACGACGCCGCCCATCGCTGCAGCAAGCGCTTTTCCCATAGCCGTATTGGTATTTCGAATCACGATTTCTTTCTGCTTCTTTACCGGTTTTTCTTTGACCGCAACAGCCTTTTTGCCGGCCGCCTTCTCCGCTGCCGCTTTCTTCTGCGCCTCTTTGACATCCGCCATTGTCAGCCCCATTTTGTCCAGTAATTTTTCAGCCGCTTCATAGGACTCCGGATGAACGCTCGTCGCGTCAAGCGGATTATCGCCGTCCGTAATCCGCATAAATCCCGCGCACTGTTCAAAAGCCTTCGGGCCAAGCTTCGCCACCTTCAAAAGCTGTTTGCGGCTGGTAAAACGGCCGTTTGTTTCTCTGTAATCCACGATGTTTCTTGCGATGACCTTCGTTACGCCGGAAACGTATTCCAATAAAGAGGCTGATGCCGTATTCAAATCCACGCCGACCTTATTAACGCTGTCTTCCACCACGCCGTTCAGGGCTTCGCTCAGTTTTTTCTGGTTCATGTCATGCTGATACTGGCCGACGCCGATAGATTTCGGGTCAATTTTCACAAGCTCCGCCAACGGGTCCTGTAATCTTCTCGCAATGGAGGCTGCGCTTCTCTGTCCCACATCGAAATTCGGGAACTCTTCTGTCGCCAGCTTACTTGCCGAGTAAACGGAAGCGCCGGCTTCATTAACAATGACGTACTGCACCGGTGTGTCAAGTTCTTTCAAAAGTTCAACGATGACCTGTTCCGATTCTCTGGAAGCGGTTCCGTTTCCGACCGAAATCAGGGACACGTTGTATTTCTTAATCAGTTTCTTAAGTTCCGCTTTGGCTTCGTTCACTTTATTCTGCGGCGCGGTCGGGTAGATGACTTTCGTGTCGAGCACTTTCCCCGTCGCGTCCACCACCGCCAGCTTACATCCTGTACGGAACGCAGGGTCCCATCCGAGCACTACTTTTCCGGCAATCGGGGGCTGTAACAAAAGCTGCTCCAGGTTTTTGCCGAATACGGAAATCGCGCCGTCTTCCGCTTTTTCCGTCAAATCGTTCCGGATTTCCCGCTCGATTGCCGGTGCAATCAATCTGACATAACTGTCAGATATTACATCTTCCAATATCGGTGCGGTGACACTATTGTCATTTATAATCACTTTTTTCCGGAGATACTGCAGAATGCGTTCTTCGGGCGCAGCAACTTTTACGGCAAGGAACTTCTCATTCTCTCCTCTGTTGAGCGCAAGAATACGGTGTCCCGCCACTTTTTTCACGGGTTCCTCGTAGGCGTAATACATTTCGTATACGCTCTCCGCCTTTTCGTCTTTGGCCGTGCTGACGATTTTTCCTTCTTCCATCGTGATATCACGGATATAGATTCGGTAATCGGCTTCGTCGGAAATCATTTCCGCAATAATATCTTTCGCGCCCTGAACGGCTTCTTCCACTGTTTTCACTGATTTGGCCGCGTCTTCGTCTTCATGCAGATATTTTGCGGCTTCCTCTTCGATGGGAGCCTCGGCATTCTGTGCCATAATATAGTCTGCCAGACCGTCCAGTCCTTTTTCTTTCGCGACGCTCGCCCTTGTTTTTCTCTTCGGGCGGTATGGACGGTACAAATCGTCTACGACTACCATCGTTTCCGCCGCCACAATTCTTTCCTTCAACTCATCCGTCAGTTTTCCCTGCTCTTCGATGCTCTTTAATACCTGTTCCTTTTTCTCTTCCAGATTCCGCAGATAGGTCAGTCTTTCATACAAATCACGCAGCACCTCATCGTTCAGAGAGCCTGTCGCTTCTTTCCGGTATCTGGAGATAAAAGGAATCGTGTTCCCTTCATCTATTAATTTGACGGCAGCTTCCACCTGCCATTTTTCTACCTTCAGTTCTTCTTTCAGCTTTACAATAATGTCCATTTCCTATAACCGTTCCTTTCACGTATTACCGCTGCATTCTCGTGCCAGCCATTCCATTATACTTGATTTTTCCGGTTGTTTCCACTCCTAATTTATGCTATTCTTAAACCGATTTCAAAAAGGGGGGCTTTGCAAAATGGCATACACATTTCACGCTGAAGAGGACAAAGAAGTCCGCACCACATCAGAAGACGGCGTCTGCGTTTATCCAGATGATTATTGTGCCGGTTCCGGCCTCGCTGTCGGGAAAAAGAAATGTCTTCTGCTTACCGTATATAAAGCCCTGACAGTTTCATATCTTCGTCAAATGAAATCGTATAAACGACGCTGACATTTTCATAAATGACATCTGTCTGTGTAACGATTATCAGGTTACCTTTCTGTTTTACGCCGCCCGAATAAACGGTTCCGACCGCCTGTCGTTCTCCCCAGTCGGCGCAGATTCCGTCCTTCGCCGGGCCGATAACCTGTTCGTTCATTATGTTTCGCAGTTTGTCGGCTGCAAGCATCTGAATGGCGGTATAATCATTCTGGTCCAACAGTTCGATGACCTTTTCCACTTCCGCGGCAATCCTTTCCTGAGAATATTTCTCGCTGCCGCTTATGTCCACCGGCTTCGGAATCGCCCACCATACATACAGGCACAAAAACAATAACGCCAACGCGATAGCGGAGAGGATTATCAGTATTTTCCGTTTCTTATATGCCTTCTTATCCGCCTCTGTAAGATTCTGGGCGAAAGCGTCTGCAATTTCTCCTGCGGTTCCCATACTTTCCATAATCTGTTCCAGCGATTCTCCCGCTTCTCTCCTCATGGAAATATCGGACAACAGCTGCTTTTGAATCTCCAGTTTCTTTGCCCTCGTACATTTTATTTTTTGAGTGATTTCACTGACGTATTTTTCCGCTTCCATTTTTCATCCCTGTCCCTTTCCTCAGATTGATGCCCCTTTTCATTCTTCCTGCCCCATCAGACGTTCCACCCCGTCCGTTATCTGCCGCCATACCTGATAAATCTCGTTAAGCGCTGTCCGTCCTTTATCCGTCATCAGATAATATTTTCTCGGCGTCTGCCGATTCTCCCCCTCAACCCATCTGCTTTCGATAAGTCCCTCATCTTCCAGCCGATATAAAATCGGATAAAGCGTTCCTTCCTTCAGTCCAAAAAGGGGTCCTCCCCTGTCTTTCAATTCTGCAATCAGCTGATAGCCATACTTTTTTTCTTCTAAAAGAAGCCGCATTACCAGCATATCCAAAACGCCTTTTTTCATCTGCCTTTCGTACTTCTCCTGCATCCCTCTTTTCATTCCCCCTTCGAAATCCAATGCTTATATACTTAGTATTACTAAATACATGGTAATACATCGACTTGTATATGTCAAGATTTATCCGGCGCCTGCATCCGGGACTGATACCTCCACATTTTCGTAGAAACTTTCTATTCCCCTATTGTTTTTCCCTCATCTGTGATATAATAACCACATAAGAAAAACAAGCGACGCGAAGCGGCATTTGTTTTTGGGTTTTATCTATATTCGGAGGAAACATTATGGATTTTCAGGAAAACAGAAGGCCGGATGAACAGGAAACAGGCTCTGCACAACAGCCTTCTTCTCCGGCTGACAATAATAATACACCACAGGCCGAAAATAACGGCGCTTCCCCGCAGCAGAACGGGCAGCCCTGTCAGAACAGGCCTCCCTGCGGAAACGGGACGCCTTATCCGGCTCCGCAGCAGCCATACCAGAATCAGAACGGCGCCGGGCAGCCGCCCAACGGAAATTTTCGGAACGATTCACGACCAAACCCGCAGGAACCTTATCGAAACAATATGCCATACGGCGGCCGCTATCCGAACAAAAATCAGAATCCATACCAGAATGGATATCGTCCCGGCAATTACGGTCAGCAAAACGGTTCTCAGAACAATTATCCATATTATAACCGGAGCACTTATCAGCTGCCTGTTCCGATACCGGGCAGTAATCTTGCCAAAGCCGCTATGATTTGTGGAGCTCTTTCCATTTTCTTCGGCTTTGTTTTTCCGATTTATCCGACTTTTTCGCTGGCCTGCGTCGCGATTGTACTGGCGCTGCTCTCCAGAGGCCGCCAGACAAAAATGCTTACCCATGCGCGCATGGGTATCATATGCGCAATCGTCGGTCTGGCCTTCAATATGATTGTCATTGCCGCTGCCGTAGTGCCTGTGCTTACCGACCCGGCGGAACGTGAAAAATTCGTGCAGACATTGGAATCTTTTGAAGACATGATGGACGATATGATGGAAGGCGATTACAGCGACTATGAATATTATTATTAAATTTCGGTATATAAAATAAAAGGAGGCAGTTTTATGATAAACGGAATCAGTAATTTATCTTACGCTTATGAAGGATATGCAGGCGCCATGCAAATGACGCCGGAAGAAGATATCGGTGCAAAATTGGTTCGTAATCCCGGAGAATCCACCGAAAAACAGGCCGGACGCGAATCTTCTCCCGCAGAATGTGAAACATGTAAGAATCGGAAATACCAGGACGGTTCCGATGAAATGGTATCTTTTAAAGCCGCGGCGCACATTTCTCCGAACTCTGCGGCATCAAGAGTCAGAAGCCATGAACAGGAGCATGTCACCAATGCCTATCAGGAAGCGGAAGAAAACAACGGCAAAGTGCTCTCCTGCAATGTTTCCATCCACAGCGCGGTCTGCCCGGAATGTGGACGCACCTATGTATCCGGCGGCACGACAGCTACGCAGATACGATATTTTAACGAAGAAAATCCTTATCAGAAGGATATGAAATCCTCGGATGCCGCCAACAAGTATCTCGGGATGAATGTAGATATTGCCTGTTAAAAGAATTGGAGCCTGCTTATGAACACATTTAAATCATCCGTGGAAATCAAGGGCCTTGCCAGAGAGCATATGTTCGGCAAGTACGGGACCGCGATTGGAGCCAGTGTCATCGTCTCGATAATCACGACCTTTATGACTCTTTTTTTCACAATGTTCCTGAATCTTTCCACCGTTATCGGCGTCATTTTGAATTACCTGATTTCCTTTGTTATTTCGGTGCTGAGCGGACTGTTTCTTTCCGGCCAGAGTTATTTATACCTGAAAATTTCCTGTGGCAGGCCAGTCACAGTCAACGACATTTTCTATGGCTTTAAACTTTTTCCGGACAAAGCGCTGTTCATTCAGCTGTACCGTTCCGTATGGTTCTATCTCGGAATGCTGCCGATGACAATTTTCTCTTTTCTGATGCTCAGCTACCCGCAAAATGCGGTACTGACGTTGCTGTATTATTTATCGTATATTTTATACGGTGTTATATGGGTAATGATTTCGTTAGTCTATTCGCAGGTCTTTTTCCTGCTCCATGACTTTCCGAACTATTCCGCCAGAGAATTATTATCCATGAGCCGCAAGCTGATGAAAGGCAATAAAGGAAGGCTTTTCTATCTTGTAGCCGGTTTTACGCCGTTGCTGCTGCTCGGTACGTTATCCTGCGGCATCGCATTCTTCTGGCTGATTCCTTATATCAACGCCGCCTGTTCGGAGTTTTTCCTCGATTTGATACAAAACAGACAGCACATACAAAAAGTGTCGGAAAATTAATTTCCGACACTTTTCCATTTCAAATAAGCATTGATGAACGGGTCAAGCGCTCCATCCATGACCGCATCCACATTTCCGGATTCTTCGTTCGTTCTGTGGTCCTTTACCATCGTATAAGGCTGCATCACATAAGAACGTATCTGATTGCCCCATCCGATTTCCTTAACGTCACCCCGGATATCCGACAGCTTTTCCGCATTTTCTTCCTGTTTCAGCATATACAGCTTGGCTTTCAGCATCTGCATCGCCTTATCTTTGTTCATATGCTGGCTTCTTTCATTCTGACAGGTCACAACGATGCCCGTCGGAAAATGAGTGATTCGAATCGCCGAAGAGGTCTTATTGATGTGCTGTCCTCCTGCGCCGCTGCTTCGATAAGTATCGACGCGGATATCTTCATCCCGGATTTCCACATCCACATCTTCTTCAATATCCGGCATAACATCCAACGACACGAAAGAAGTCTGTCGTTTTCCCTGCGCGTTAAACGGTGATATCCGCACGAGCCTGTGGACTCCTTTTTCCGATTTCAGATAGCCGTAGGCGTTCTCCCCGTTAATCTGGAAGGTTACGGATTTGATTCCCGCCTCGTCGCCGTCCAGATAATCCAGCACTTCCAGCGCAAAACCTTTCCGCTCCGCCCATCTCGTATACATGCGGTACAGCATGCTGCACCAGTCGCAGCTCTCCGTTCCACCCGCGCCTGCATTTAACCGCAGAATCGCGTTATTTCTGTCATATTCACCGGAAAGCAGCGTGCTTACCCGGATTTCTTCAAAAGTTTTTTTGAATGTCTCAAGTTCTTCGCTGATATCCGGTATAATTTCCGGGTCGTTGTCCTCATACCCCATTTCAATCAGCGTCATAATGTCTTCATACTGGCTTTCCAGCCCCCGGACGGTTTCGACCGTATTTTTCAGGTTCTTCGCCTCCCGCATCTTCTGGTTGGATTTCTCCGGGTCATCCCAGAAACCGGGCTCCTGCATTTCCATTTCCAGTTCTTCGATTCGCTTTTCCTTATCAGCTAAGTTAAAGTGAATCCCTCACTTCCGCTAATGGACTTTCATAACCCTGAAGTTCGAACTTCATATTATCTAATTCAACCAATAACGTCACCTTCTTTCCTGTTCTGTCTTTCTTTCTATCTTCCGCAGCACTGTTTATATTTCTTTCCGGAACCGCACGGACATGGGTCGTTCGGATATACCTTTGCTTCCGCACGTTTCACCGGTCCTTTGGGGGCGGAGTCATCCTTATTGGTTCCGGTTACTTTCGCTACCTGCTCCCGCTCCACTTTCTGCTCGATGCGCACCCGGAACAGCAGACGCACGGTCTCTTCCCGAATGTTCTGCGTCATCTCGTCGAACATTTCATATCCGTTCAGCTTATACTCTACAAGCGGGTCTCTCTGGCCGTAAGCCTGTAAGCCGACGCCCTGGCGAAGCTGGTCCATATCGTCGATATGGTCCATCCACTTCCTGTCGATAACTTTTAATAAAATGACACGTTCGATTTCCCGAATCGCCTCCGGTTCCGGAAATTCCGCTTCCTTGCTTTCATAAAGCTTGACCGCTTCTTCTTTCAGCTGTTGTTTCAGGCTGTTTTTCTTCGGTTTGAGCACTCTTTCCGCCGTAACGGGCTGCAGCGGGATTGTCGGAATAAGCAGGGTATTCAATTCATTGAAATCCCATTCCTCAAAATCATTGTCGTCTCCGATACAGATATCAATACAGTTCTCAACGATATCGGTAATCATCTTATAGATGGCATCCCGCATGCTTTCGCCGTTCAGAACGCGCCTTCTTTCCTCATAGATGATTTCACGCTGCTCGTTCATGACCTGGTCATACTCCAGCAGATTCTTTCTGATGCCGAAGTTATTGCTCTCTATCTTTTTCTGCGCGGTCTCAATCGCCTTTGTCAGCGCCTTGTGTTCAATTTCCTGCCCTTCCGGAATGCCGAGTGCATTAAACATGCTTATCATTCTTTCGGAACCGAAAAGACGCATCAAATCGTCCTCGAGAGAAATATAGAACTTGGATTCGCCGGCATCGCCCTGTCGTCCGGAACGTCCGCGGAGCTGGTTATCGATTCGCCTCGACTCGTGCCGCTCCGTACCGATAATTTTCAGACCGCCCGCCGCCTTCGCTTCATCATCCAGTTTAATATCCGTACCACGCCCTGCCATGTTGGTCGCAATCGTAACCGCGCCGTGTATACCGGCATCCGCCACGATTTCCGCCTCCAGCTCATGGAACTTGGCATTCAGGACTTTATGCTCTATGCCTCTTTTTTTCAAAAGGGCGCTCAGCTCTTCCGAAGCCTCGATGGTAATCGTACCGACCAGTACGGGTTGTCCTTTGCTGTGCGCATCCACGATGGAATCCAGAATCGCATTCAGCTTTTCTCTTCTTGTCTTATATACCGCATCCTGCCTGTCAATTCTTGCAACCGGCCTGTTGGTCGGAACTTCCACAACGTCCATGCCGTATATATCGCGGAATTCTTTTTCCTCTGTCAGCGCAGTACCCGTCATACCCGCCTTCTTCTCGAATTTATTAAAGAAGTTCTGGAACGTAATCGTCGCTAACGTCTTGCTCTCTCTTTTGACCTTTACATGCTCTTTGGCCTCGATTGCCTGATGCAGACCGTCCGAATAACGCCGGCCCGGCATAATACGTCCCGTAAATTCGTCTACGATTAAGACCTGCTCGTCTTTTACCACATAGTCCTGGTCGCGGAACATCAGATTATGCGCACGCAGCGCAAGAATAATATTATGCTGGATTTCAATATTTTCCGGGTCCGCCAGATTTTCTATCTGGAAAAAGCGCTCAACTTTGGAAACGCCCTGCGCGGTCAGGTTTACAACCTTATCCTTCTCATTAACGATAAAATCTCCCGTTTCTTCCCGCTCGATTCCCATGATGGCGTCCATCTTGGAAAGCGCCTCCATATCTTCACCGCGGGTCAGCTGTCTCGCCAGAATATCGCAGGCTTCATACAGCTTGGTGGATTTTCCGCTCTGCCCTGAAATAATAAGCGGCGTCCGCGCCTCGTCAATCAAAACGGAATCGACCTCGTCGATAATCGCATAATGCAAATCCCGAAGCACGAGCTGCTCTTTGTAAATGACCATATTATCACGCAGATAGTCAAAACCGAGCTCGTTGTTTGTCACATAAGTAATATCGCACTGATAAGCTTCCCGCCGCTCATCGGATTTCATGCTGTTGAGCACAACGCCGACTTTCAGTCCGAGAAATTCATGCACTTGTCCCATCCATTCGGCATCACGTTTCGCCAGATAATCATTTACGGTAACTACATGCACGCCTTTTCCTTCCAGCGCATTCAGATAAGCCGGCAAAAGACATGTCTGGGTCTTTCCTTCACCTGTTTTCATTTCCGCGATGCGCCCCTGATGAAGCACGATACCGCCTATCAGCTGTACCCGGTAATGCTCTGTTTTCAGGACACGTCTCGCCGCTTCCCTGACTACCGCATAGGCTTCCGGAAGCAGGTCGTCCAATGTTTCGCCTTCGTTTAACCGTTTCTTAAATTCTCCGGTCTTGTCCTTTAACTGCTCATCGCCAAGCGCCATCATCGAATCCCGCAAAGACTCAATTTTGTTTACCAGACCTTCGATTCGCTTTATCTCTCTTTCGCTGTGCGTTCCAAAAACTTTCTGTATTACACTCATGTCCGCTCCAATCTGCCCGATGAACCGGGCACTCTTATCGGATAATACCGAGTCTTATTGTAGCAGATTTAAACTGGAAATTCAACCTTTTCAGCATTTGCCGCATTTTACTGTATTTTGCCGCATTTTGAGTTTGATTTTTACGCATGGAAGTGTTACTATTTAAAAAGTATATATGGCAAGTTATGAAAGGAGCATAATAGTAAAATGAGCAAGAGTTTTGATGACCTTATCTCAAAGGTATCCGAGTGCAGCGTCAAGAAAGTGGCCGTTGCAGTCGCACAGGACAGCGCCGTTTTAGAGGCAGTAAAGGCCGCGAAAGAACGAAACATCGCAGAGGCGATTCTGGTCGGCGACGCGGACAAGATTAAAGAAATTGCCGCTTCCGAAAATATGGATTTGAGCGGGTATGAAATCATTGATGAAAAGGACGACTATACTGCGGCATTAAAAGCGGTAGAACTGGTACATACGGGCAAAGCTGACATGTACATGAAGGGCCTTATCGATACGAAGTCCTTCTTAAAAAGCGTGCTGGACAAAGAAGTCGGCCTGCGGACCGGTAAAACCCTGTCCCATGTATGCGTATTTGAAATCGAAGGCATTGACCACCTTTTATTCTTATCGGACGTTGCTTTCATGACTTATCCTTCTCTGGAGGAAAAAGTGCATATCGTGGAAAATACCGTGGAAGTCTGCCATGCCTGCGGCATCCCCAATCCGAAAGTCGCGCCTCTTGCGGCTGTGGAAGTTGTCAATCCGAAAATGCCTGTCACAGTAGACGCGGCAGAGCTTACCAAAATGTGCGAAGAAGGCAAAATCACCGGCTGTATCATTGACGGCCCGCTTTCACTGGACCTTGCCATCGATGCGGAAGCTGCGAAACATAAACACGCCGAAGACCGGAAAATCGTCGGCGATGCGGATGTTCTTCTTTTCCCTGATATCCATGCCGGCAACCTTGTATACAAATGTCTGGTACATACGGCCAAAGTTAAGAACGGCAACATCCTGACCGGAACAAAGGCTCCTGTTATTTTAACTTCCCGTTCGGACGATTTCGAGACGAAAGTCAATTCTATCGCGCTCGGCGCCGTTGTAGCGGAAAGCATGCAGAAAAAGAACTGATATCTTTCATATAAACGAGTAACTATCTGAAATTAAAAATCAGGAAAGGCGGAACAAAAAATGGCTGTAAAAAGTTTAATCATCAATCCCGGCTCCACCTCCACCAAAATCGGTGTGTTTGAAGACGAAACATTACTGTTCGAAGAAACGCTGCGGCATTCCACAGAAGAAATTGCGCAATACGCATCTATCGTAGACCAGAAAGACTTCCGGAAGGATATCATCGTAAATTTATTAAAAGAAAAAGATTTCGATATCAAATCCTTAAATATGGTAGTCGGCCGCGGCGGCATGTTAAAACCGATTCCGGGCGGAACCTATGAAGTAAGCGATGCACTGTTGGCGGACTTAAAAGTCGGCGTACAGGGACAGCACGCTTCCAATCTGGGCGGCATCCTCGCGAAGGAAATTGCCGATTCCATCGGTGTGCCTTCCTATATCGTTGACCCTGTCGTTGTCGATGAACTGGAACCTGTTTCCAGATATTCCGGCGTTCCCGAACTGCCGAGAACGAGCGTATTCCACGCTTTAAACCAGAAAGCGGTTGCAAAGCGTTATGCCAAAGAAACCGGCAAGGCATATGATTCCCTGAATCTGGTTGTCGTTCATATGGGCGGCGGCGTTTCTGTCGGCGCACATAAACAGGGCCGGGTTGTTGACGTGTTCAATGCCCTCGACGGCGACGGCGCATTTTCTCCGGAAAGAGCGGGCGCAGTTCAGAGCGGCGCACTGATTAAAATGTGCTTCTCCGGCAAATACAGCGAAAAAGAAGTCTATAAAAAATTCGTCGGCAACGGCGGTTTCAACGCTTACTGCGGAACGAATGATATGCGGGACGTGGAAAAAATGGTACAGGACGGCGATGCGAAAGCCGCGGAAGTACGCGAAGCGTTCATTACCCAGGTTGCAAAAGACATCGGTGCGATGGCCTGTGTTTTAAAGGGCAAAGTAGACCAGATTATCGTGACCGGCGGTATCGCTTATGACAAAGTCGTTGTAGCAGGTTTAAAGGAAAAAGCGGAATGGATTGCTCCCATGACCGTTTATCCCGGCGAAGACGAACTGCTTGCACTCGTTCAGGGCGGACTGCGCGTACTGAATGGGGAAGAAAAAGCGATGGTTTATTAATAACAATTTATTAAAACAATGATATATCAAAAACGGCCGGCCTGTTTTTATCATAAGCCGGTCGTTTTTTATCTGACAGGCTCCAATCAAAACTTTTTTTCCACAGAAGGCAAAGGCGTACATTCGGATTCTCTCTTCCGGAATCCCTTTTGCCACAAGATTTGCCTGATAGTCCCTCTCTTCTATCTGCCGCAGTGCTTCCCGCACCGTATCGGAAAGCTCCTTTTCGTCCGTGTCCTGTACTTTAAACTCTATAATAATCGCATCCAGTTCCCCTGATGCAAGCGATTCCGACGCCGTTCCCGGCTCCAGCATCACATCATACCGTCCAAAACCGCTTTCCCGATTTGAAGTAATTACATACCGGTCGGACAGCTCCACCATCAGTCCAAGCACGAACCCATGATAAAAACGTTCCGGTTCCTCATCGGAAGGCTTCTTTCCGGTATCGAAATAGCTGAACATTTCCGAAGATACTCTGTTCATATAAAGGTTCATCGCCTTCGTATCTCCTAGCAGCAATGCTTTGATGAAATCATTGTAATTATCGTTCCCGGAAAACCAGTCGCGAATCATGCCGTTAAACATAATATGGACTTCTCTATTGGTAAGCGTCAGGTCATAATAGGCGCTCCCTGTTTCCTCCACAAATGTCCACCCGGTAACTTTCAGATAGCCGCTGGCCAGAAGAAGGCTCCACACGGCATTTTTCCTCGAATGCAGCTGATTGTATACAATCTGCTCGTCGATTTCCATATGAAGCGTGCCGCCGTTCAGCAACTCTTCAAAAGTCTGTTTGATGTTTACTTTCCCTTCCCGGAGCAGTTTTTCCACCAGACTGTTCGCACTGGTATTTGCCCTGTAGGCGTCTACCCTCTTTTCATCCAGAAAATTTAAGATGGACCAGGGATTATAAATATCCTTCTTTTCTCCAAAAGAAAAACCGTCATACCAGTCTTTTACCGTTTGCTTCTGTGCGGACAGACCATATTCCTCCAGTGCGTCAAAAACCTCTTCTTCCGTAAATCCAAAACAGTCCGCATACTTCTCTGATGTTGTCGTCACTACTTTCAAATTATTCAAATCAGAAAAGATAGATTCTTTGCTGACCCTCGTAATTCCCGTCATAACAGCGCGTTCCAGATATGGATTGGTCTCAAACGTGGAATTGAACAAATTTCTGGTAAACGATACCAGCTTATCCCAGTATCCGCTTACATAAGCTTCCTGCATGGGGGTATCATATTCATCCAGAAGAATAATTGTTTTTTTCCCGTAATATCTGCCGAGATAATCCGATAAAGAGCGCAGAGACGCCGCCGCCACGCTGTCCGTCATACCCACGGAAACGCTGTGGTAAAATGCTTTCTCTTTCTCATTCAGCAAATCTCCCTTCAGCAGAAAATCACGCTTATTGTACTGTTCTTCTATTATCCGGCAGATGCTCTCCCGCGCTCCCTCATAAGTATTTTCCTTGATTCCGGCAAAGCTGATAAAAAGAACCGGATAAGTTCCCTGCAGCTTTCGGTATTTATAATCTCCGGCTGCAGTTTTTTCTTCCCAGATACGTAGATTATGGAACAGCTCGCCCCGGTCCGCATACCTGACGGAAAAAGACTTTTCCAGCATACTCATGTTCAGCGTTTTACCAAACCTTCTCGGCCGTGTAATCAGCGTCACACTATCCCCGTTCTCCCACCATTCCCGTATAAAATGTGTTTTATCGATATAAAAATATCCTTCCCGCCGTATTACTTCGAAGTCCTGATTTCCAATGCTGATTGTTCTGGCCATTGCGTATCCCACCTCCAATGCCTTATATCAAAAACAAAATGCCGCGTTTTCTTAAAGTATATCCGATTCCCGGAGCAAAAGCAAACATCATCATGCAGACGAATGACCAAACGAATTGTCATGCCATGCTTTTGCGCAAAATATCAAGCGCGTGGTTGGATGCGCCAATCAAATCTTCCCGCTCGCAAATCGAAAAATGATAGGCCAGATATTTTTGAAAAAGCCGTTCTTCCATCCGTTCCAGCATACCGCTCAAATCTCCTGAATACCTGAATATTGCGGTCCGTCAGCCGCTCTTCTTCATTTATTTTCTGATAAAACGCTTCCACAACGCTCTTCTCTTCCACCAATATCCCCCTGCCCTTCTCAACCTGATAACATTCCCTTCTGTAAACCGGATTTTTACGAAAATGCAAAAAGTGCCCTGATATTGCATTCGCAATATGAGCGGCACTTTTGTACTACCAGTACGATGAACTTTATACTGTTATAATCTATCATAATACCATGAAAATGTAAAGCAAAATTTTATATTTTCATCGCCTTTTCATCATCTTCTTTCGCCCTTTTTTATTGATTATAAAATAACAATCTAACAAAACTTCGAACTTGAAAACCAAAAAAAGTCATGTTAGAATACTTTTGCAAAAAAGCACTATTTCAAATCTTTTGTTCAGGGGGAAAAATCATGAAATTTCTGGCAAATCGAAAGCTTGCAACACGTATCGGCATCATTACCACAGCGCTTACTTTTGCAGGGATGTTTTTACTCTGGTTCGTCGTCTCCGACCGCATTTCTTCCATGGTAGAAAGCAATATCACCAATCAGATGATAGACGCCGTGGAATCCAGAGCTTCCATTATTAACTATTAACGACTATGTGGCTTCCGCAGAAGAATATATGACAGCCTTCGCTCTTGGAAGCGAAGTCCGCGAACTTCTGAACGCACCGGATGACCCCGGGCTTCTTGAAAAAGGACAGCAATATACGGAAGACTTCGCCGCTGTCAAAGGCATCTTTGAAGGATTGTATATCAGCACTCCTTCGACTTATGTTCTGACACACACCTCTGAGGACGCAATCGGCATTACAACTCGGAGTGGTGAATCGTTAAACGAATTTCAAAATACCATCCTCGCAGAACCACAACTGACCAATCTGGGCATTATGAAATCCCCGGGAACCGGAAGTATGATTATATCCATGTACTATCCTCTTTTCGAAGGAGAAAGCTGTATCGGATATGTGGGCGCCGGCGTTTATGCCAGCCGATTGATGGATTCCCTGTTGAATCTGGATATTGAAGGTCTTCCCAACAGCGAATATGTATTCTTAAATGTGGAATCCGGTACATACCTCTATCATCAGGATGACACTCTTCTGAATACGGAAACCACCGATTCCGGCTATCAGGAAATTATCCGGCGCATTAAGGCGGACGGCAACACACAGGCCGGCACTTATACTTATCAGGATGAAATCGGCATGATTGCACAGACAATTCATCATGTCTGTGATTGTCTCCGAAAAACAATCGATGATATCAGCCGGATACTGGGTGAAATGGCAGACGGCAACATTGCCGTGGACGTTACCAAAAATGAATTCTATTATATCGGAGATTTCCGCATACTGGCTGACAGCCTGAAAAGCATCCGGACCCATCTGACAGATGTCATGCGGGATATTACTCATATTGCACATCAGGTAAACAGCGGCGCAAATCAGGTTTCTGCAGAAGCGCAGGCTTTGTCCCAGGGAACGCTGCAGCGACGCCAGCGACCTTGTAGACAGAGCTACCGCCTATGCTGCGGAAGCTGATACCAAAATGGAAGAACTTATTATCGCCACAAGAAATATTGACCAGTCTTCGACAAAGATTGGCAGCATCATAAAAACAATAGAAGATATTGCTTTCCAGACCAACATCCTTGCTTTGAACGCCGCCGTTGAAGCCGCAAGAGCCGGTGAAGCCGGAAAAGGCTTTTCCGTCGTATCGGATGAAGTCAGGAGCCTTGCCTCCAAATCAGCGGAAGCCGCAAGCAATACAGGTACATTAATCAGCCGTTCCATCCAGGATGTTAAAACGGGAACAGAATCCACCAGTCATGCCATCTCTGCGATGAAGGTTATCGGTGAATGTATTCAGTCCATCAAATCGCTCATGGATGAAATCGCGCTTGCCAGCGTCCAGCAGTCGGAAATGATTGTTTCTGTGGAGAACCGCATCAAAGATGTATCCAAAGTCATAGAAACGAATACCTCCGCCGCAGAGGAAAGCGCTTCCATTTCCAACGAACTGTCCAGTCAGGCAAGAACGTTAAATGAACTCATCAGTCAGTTCAGAATAGAATTGTAAATCCGGATACGACAAAGAGGCTCTGGAATACCGCTTATGCGGAGAATAAGGAGAACGATGAATCTTTATTTAATACGTCATGCGGAAAGTTATGGAAATATCAAGGGAAAAATCATTTCAACCACAGATTTTGAACTGACGGAAAAAGGGATTATGCAGTCTCAACGCATCGGGCAAAGACTGTGCCGTGAACTGAAAGAAAAACAAATAGCTGCTTATTGCAGTTCCCTTGCCAGAGCCAGACAAACTTTGTCTGAAATCTTACGCTGCGCCGGCCGGGAGGATGTCTCCATTACAGAATCCTCCTGTTTAAAAGAAATGGATTTAGGATATCTTGAAGGAATGTCCTGGGAAGAACGCCGGCAGAAATATCCGCAAATTGATTTAGACGAAAGACTTTCGTTTATCTTCTTTTATCCCGCCCGGATGAAGACATCAATTATTTAAACTGGATGGAAAATACGGTATTGACAGAACTCATCCGGGAAAAAGGAAGTCCTGCATACAAAATTGCCCGATTAAACGATTATTCCCATCTCGGAGATGAACTAAAAACCGCCGGATATGAAAACTGGGGGCTGTTTGCAAGACAAGATTACGATTCATCCGCAATCTGCCTGCCCTGCACGTCCATATGATAGTTGTCCGGGTAAATCAGTTCCGAAACCGGCACAATTTCATATCCCTGCGCTTCCAGCTCAATTATCAGGGCATCCAACGCTTCCGCCGTGTACTCTCCGCCGTTATGGCAGAGAATGATGCTGCCGTTCCCAAGATTCTTATGCTTCGTTACCGTTTCAAGAATCGCATCCACGCCCTCGTTTTTCCAGTCAAGACTGTCCACATCCCACTGAATCCCATAATATTCACAATCTTTCAAAACATCAATCAGCGCGTTATCATAATCCCCGTAAGGCGGCCTGAAAAGAAACATGTCATACCCTGTGATATCCTTTACTTTCCGGTGCACCGACAAAATTTCTTCCTTCTTTTCCTCATCGGACAGTTCGCTCATGTTTTTATGATTTTCACTGTGATTGCCGAGGTCATGTCCGGCTGCCAGAATCGCCTTCACATCTTCGGGATAGTTTTCTACCCATCCTCCTGTCATAAAAAAAGTAACATGCAGGTCATGTGCCTCCAATATTGAAAGAAGTTCCTCCGTATCTTCGTTCCCCCAGGCAGCGTCAAAGCTGAGCGCAACCTTTTTTTCCTCCGTATCGACACAATAGATTGGGAGTTCCCTTCCGTTGACCTGATTGTTCATCGTAGCCTTATCGCCAAACGTAAAGACCGCATCCGCCGTTTCGCCGGCTTCCGTTTCGTGCTCCGCGCCTGCCGACACGCTTCCTTCCATGTCTTCTTCCGCATTCGCCGCTTCGTGTTCTGCGCCTTCCGACATGCTTCCTTCCGTGTCTTTCTCCGCATCCGCCGATTCACCGGCTTCAGCTTCGTGCTCTTCCACGCCTGAAAGGGCGGCGCTTTCCGGCATATCTTCGTTACGATTTCCGCATCCTGTCAAAACCGCCGTGCACAGGCATGCCAATAATAATTTTTTCTTTATCATTTTTTTGTCCTCTTTCGTATTTATTCCGGTATCAATGAAACAACGTTACCCTGTTATAACGACTGACTGAAAAGTGAAAAACATCGTCACGCCAATCATCAACACCCATAAAATAATGCCGCCGGCTTTCAACATTTTTTTCCTTTTATTTTTTCCTTCTCCTCTGATATACATTTCGGTATACATTTTCTGTCATCCTTTCTTCTTTGACGCATTACGCTTCCTGACAAGGACTGGTTTCCATTATTTTCTTCAAATTTTATGAAATCATACCTTCTTTTACTATTATTATATAAATTTTCCATATAAAATCAGCGCGATAAGAAAATAGTATATCCTCCCTGCATCAAAGTTTCATCATTTTTGCATCATTTTTGCATCATTCCCGGAAAAATTCCTGCCCGCGCTTCGGCACGATGGCGTAATTTCCCATCAAATAAAAAGACGCAGGCTAAAATGCCCGCGCCTTAACAGCCATCTGCTTTTTCATTAATGATGGAACAATCTGATTCCGGTAAAGCACATCGCCATATCGTATTTATCACAGGTTTCGATGACATTATCATCTCTGACGGAACCACCCGGCTGCGCCACATATTTTACGCCGCTCTTATGGGCGCGTTCAATGTTATCGCCGAATGGGAAGAAAGCGTCGGAACCGAGCGCAACGTCGCTCATTTTGTCCAGCCATTCTCTTTTTTCCTCTCTCGTAAATCTTTCGGGCTTTACCTGAAAAGTCTTCTGCCACGCCCCTTCGGCCAGCACATCCATATCGTCCTCACCGATATACAAATCAATGGCATTGTCTCTGTCCGCGCGCCCGATACCGTCTATAAACTGCAGGCCGAGTACCTTCGGAGCCTGACGCAGAAACCAGTTATCCGCTTTGGAACCGGCAAGTCTCGTACAATGGATTCGGGACTGCTGCCCCGCACCGATACCGATTGCCTGCCCGCCCTTAACATAGCAGACGGAATTAGACTGGGTATACTTTAAGGTAATCATGGCAATGGCAAGGTCAATCTTCGCGTGTTTCGGAATCTCCTGGTTCTTCGTAACTACATTTCCGAAAAAGTCATCGTCAATCTTTAATTCATTTCTGCCCTGTTCGAAACTGATGCCGAATACCTGCTTTATTTCAATCGGCGCCGGCACATAAGCAGCATCAATCTCAATGACATTATAATTTCCTTTTTTCTTCGCTTTCAAAATTTCCAGTGCTTCAGGCTCATACCCGGGCGCGATTACACCGTCGGACACTTCTCTTTTGATGATTCTTGCGGTAGCCGCATCACATACATCCGACAGGGAAATAAAATCGCCAAAAGATGACATTCTGTCCGCTCCGCGCGCTCTCGCATAGGCATTCGCAAGCGGTGTAAATTCCATATCCAGGTCATCCACCCAGTAAATTTTCTTCTCCACGTCCGAGAGCGGAAGCCCTACCGCCGCGCCCGCGGGAGAAACGTGCTTAAAAGACGCCGCCGCGGGAAGACCTGTCGCCTGCTTTAATTCTTTTACGAGCTGCCAGCCATTGAAAGCATCCAGGAAATTGATATATCCGGGTTTACCGTTCAACACTTTGACAGGCAGTTCGCTGCCGTCTTCCATAAAAATGCGGGATGGCTTCTGGTTCGGATTACAACCGTATTTTAATTCCAATTTGTTCATGAACTCTAACTCCCATCTGCCTGCTTTAACAGGCGTACAAATCCGTGTACTTTGCGGATATTCACATCATCCTGAGAACTCTCTGCTCAGATTTTGTTGATGATGCGGGTTTCATATTTTCCGCTTTCTATCTCAATATATCTGACAAAGAGAGAAACTTTGTTTTCTTCATTCAGGCTTTCCCAAATGGTCTGTGCAAAATTGTTGATGTCCCCTTCGATTCCGACAAGCTTCGGTTCTCCTTCGAAGCTCGGAAGCGGATTTCCATCTCCCTTGTAAGTGTGGATAAAATGACCTTCTCCCGCTACCGGATTTTCATAGGCAAACGTATAACGATGACAGGAAGACGGGTCGCCGTGATTGCTTTTCAGTATGGACATCGCATAGTTAAATCTGCTGTTCTCCATGTGCAGAATGCCGGAAATACGAGGCGTATAATTGGGGCCGTCCGGTTCGAAAGTTCTCGTTCTCAAAGCCTGTTCAAAAGTATACTGTTTATCCATCAATTCATAGATGGTATCCGTCTGGTCGCCATTTGTCACAATTGTCTTATTTCCAAGCACTCTGACCGGCGTATAAATAACAAGACTGGGGTCTTTCAGTTTCGCAGGGTCATAAGCCTGTGTCCGAATGCCTTCGCCCTGCGTTACAAAAATACGATTTCTGCTGTTTTCGCTCCTGCCCATGATAAAATAGGCCGTTACGGCATATTTTCCATCTCCGGACTTCCCGATTATAATCCCTCTGCCCGGATAGGTATTACCAGCCAGCTCCTTCACCAGTGAAATTTTCTCCATATATTAATAACCACGCCTTTCTTTCAATCTGTAATATCCTTTAATATTTTACCCGCCTTTTTATTCGTCTACGCTGTAATTCGGCGCCTCTTTCGTAATATGAATATCATGGGGATGGCTTTCCTTCAAAGATGCGGCCGAAATCTTAATAAATCTGCCGTTCTGTTTTAACTCTTCTACCGTTTTCGCGCCACAGTAGCCCATGCCGGAGCGAATGCCGCCAATCAGCTGGAATACGGTGTCCTCTACCGTTCCTTTGTATGCAACACGGCCTTCCACGCCTTCCGGAACGAGTTTTCTCGCATCCGTCTGGAAATAACGGTCTTTGCTTCCGTTTTCCATCGCCGCGATGGAACCCATGCCGCGATATACTTTATATTTTCTGCCCTGATACAGTTCAAAGGTTCCCGGACTCTCGTCACAGCCCGCAAAAATGCTTCCCATCATGCAGACATTGCCGCCGGCCGCAATAGCTTTCGTCATATCGCCCGAATATTTGATGCCGCCGTCCGCAATAATCGGAATCCCATAATCTTTCGCCACTTCATAAGCATTCATAATTGCCGTAATCTGCGGAACGCCGATTCCCGCAACGACGCGGGTCGTACAGATGGACCCCGGTCCGATACCTACTTTTACGGCATCCGCTCCGGCTTCAATCAACGCCTTCGTTCCTTCTCCCGTCGCCACATTTCCTGCTATAACCTGAATGTCGGGATATTTTTCTTTAATCATCCGAACACAATGCAGTACGTTTTCAGAATGTCCGTGTGCAGAATCCAGCACGATAACGTCTACTTTCGCATCGATAAGCGCGCCTACCCTGTCCAGAACATTCGCCGTAATACCGACGCCTGCGCCGCAAAGCAGCCTTCCCTGCCCGTCTTTCGCAGCGAGCGGGTATTTAATTGTTTTCTCAATATCCTTGATGGTAATCAACCCCGCCAGATTGTAATCGTCATCCACAATCGGCAGCTTTTCCTTCCTTGCCTTTGCAAGAATCTGTTTGGCTTCTTCCAGCGTGATGCCCACTTTGGCGGTAATGAGACCTTCCGATGTCATGGACTCTTTGATTTTCTTGGAAAAATCCGTCTCGAACTTCAAATCGCGGTTCGTGATGATACCGACAAGTTTTCTTCCTTCCGTAATCGGTACGCCGGAAATTCTGAATTTTGCCATCAGTGCATCCGCATCCGCCAGCGTATGTTCCGGAGTCAGAGAAAAGGGGTCCGTAATGACACCGTTTTCAGAACGTTTTACCTTATCAACTTCTTCCGCCTGAGCCTCAATCGACATATTCTTATGTATGATGCCGATACCGCCCTGTCTGGCCATCGCGATTGCCATCCTGTGTTCGGTTACCGTATCCATGCCGGCGCTCATCATAGGAATATTCAGTTTGATTTTTTTTGTAAGCCATGTTGTCAAGTCTACCTGATTGGGAATCACCTGTGAATAACTCGGTATTAAGAGTACGTCATCAAAAGTAATGCCTTCGCCAATAATCTGACCCATCTTCTCTCCTCCTGCTTTTCTTTTTGGTAAATAGTTTCGTGCATATAAAAGGAATTTGCGCCGTGGCAGATTCCCTGTTATATAAAAGTACTGCCAGCCCGAAAACTGACAGTATACTTTTCGTTAGTCCGTAAATACTTTACGCGGAGCGACCATCTGAATTGCTTTCACCATTTCAGGGCTCGGCTCTAAAAAGATTTTCAGATTTCCCTCATAGACCATCATATATTTTTTGTTATCATCCATTCTGGAGCTGTAATCGACGGATTTCATCTCCCGGTTCTTAAACGCATCCAGATGATAAGATTTTACCGGCGCAAAAACTTCCATGCGCTGTATGTCATACGTTGCGATTCGCTTCCGTCTGCTCTTCGCCATGACCTTATCAATATTGATTTCTTTATCAAGATAAAGATATTCGTATTCCAAATCCGCATTCATATAGGCAAAATATGCGCCGACTCCCGTCGCAATCGCAATCAGGAAGCCCGGAACAAAGACCATGCCTATCAATACGAAGCATACAGTGAGCATGATGAGCAGCGTTTTCAGGAAACGGACCGCAAAGGAAGATTTCCTCGCCACAAGACATTCTACATAAGTTTCACTTACCATTTCATGACTCCTTTCTGTGCCCACGCTCTCCCCCATGGCTGTTCTGCAGCACAGAGAATTTTTCTTTTAAGATATCATATAACAATTTAAAAAAAGTTGCAAGCATTACAATAGTTTATTCTTTTTTCAGAAAAAATACATTTTTCGCGCATTGACATCATTTTCCGAAAAAAGTATGATACTTTTTATAGAAAAAATTTTTTTGCAGATTTTATCAGATAAGATAACGAGAACAATAAAAACCGAATGAAAAAGGAGTGTCGCCGATATGTCGTCCCAATCGTCCCTGTATGGGGAAATCCGAGAGCAGCATCGTAAAATGAAGGATATGAGTCTGAAAGGCAAACTGGAATATTTCTGGTATTATTATAAAATACACACTTTCGCGGTTATCGCCGTCATAGTTCTTGCCGGTACTTTTATTTATCAGCTTGCCACAAGCAAAGATTCCGCTTTCTATGCCGTCTTTATCAGCTCTGACACCTTCGTCACAGACAATCAGACATGGGATGTGGATTTCGCGGAATATGCCGGAATCGATACGGATAAATACAGTGTCGTCTTCGATACTTCTTTTATATTTTCAAATAACGGGATGGCGGATTATACGATGTCCAGCATAGAAAAACTGGTCGCTATGGCCTCCGCCGGCATGATTGACATCGTCGTTGCGGACACCGCCGCCTTTGAAAAACTGGCGCGGAGCGAGTTTTATCTTAATCTGGAAGAAGCGCTTCCGCAAGAGACCCTGGAAAAATTCCGGGACTATCTGTATTATACGGATGCCGCCGCATTTGACGACGGCTACGATGATGCTTTCCAGACGCTGGAAGAAATACAGAATCCGGATGAGTATATCATCGACCATCATGACCCTTCCGCTATGGAAAAACCTGTTCTCGTCGGAATCAGTCTGCCGGCGGACAGCAAAATCATGGAAGCCGGCTGTTACAATTATCTGGCGGCAAACGGCACGACTTATCAGGGGTATCCGTCGGAGGCGGTTTTCGGAATCCCCGCCACCACAGAACACCTCGATACCATCGTGCAGTTCCTTGACTTTATCATGGAAAAATAAAACGTCGCCTCCGTCTTGCGCTATTTTTATTTCCCCGCCTGCTCCGCGAATTTTTCCCGCAGCATCTGATTCACCATACCCGGTTCCGCTTTGCCCTTCATGGCTTTCATCGTCTGACCGACGAGGAAGCCGAGGGCTTTTTCTTTGCCGCCCAGATAGTCCGCAACGGACTGCGGGTTTCCGGCAATCACTTCTTCCACCGCTTTTGACAGCGCGCCTTCGTCGTGCACGGTTTTCAGGCCCTTTTCCTCCACATACCGCTCCGGCTCAATGTCCTGTTCAAACATCACTTCAAAAACTTCTTTCGCAACCGGTCCGTTGATGGCTTTGCTATCGACGAGCCGAATCAGACCGGCAAGATGTTCCGGTGAAAAGCGCAGATTTTCCGCGTCCACTTCTTTTTCCTTCATCAGACGCAGGGTTTCTCCCATCAGCCAGTTTGAAACTTTCTTCGGCTGCCCGCAGAGCGCCGTCGTCTCTTCAAACAAATCGGCCATGCGTTTTGTGCCCGTTATAATCTCGATATCATAGTCCGGAATGCCGTATTCTTCCTTGTAGCGGGCCATTTTAGCCGTGCGGAACTCCGGCTGCCTGCGCCTTAATTCCTCCAGCATTTCGTCGCTGACGACAATGGGCGCCAAATCCGGGTCAGGGAAATATCGGTAATCCTGAGCGTCTTCCTTGCTCCGCATCGCATAAGACGCCCCCTTCACATCGTCCCATCTTCTTGTCTCCTGAACGACTTCTTTTCCTTCTTCAAGCAAATCCGTCTGACGTTCCCGCTCTCCCTCAATGGCCCTCATAATCGCCTTAAACGAGTTCAGATTCTTCATCTCCGTTCTCGTGCCCAAAGTATCCGCTCCTGTCTCCCGCACCGAGAGATTGATGTCGGCCCGCATGGAGCCTTCCTGCAGTTTACAGTCGGAGACGCCGAGATATTGGATGATTAAACGCAGCTTTTCCAGATAAGCGATGACTTCCTCCGCGCTCCGCATATCCGGTTCGGAGACGATTTCAATTAACGGAACGCCGGAACGGTTATAGTCTACAAGAGAACAGTTCTCCCACTCATCATGAAGAAGTTTCCCGGCGTCTTCTTCCATGTGTATTTCATGGATTCCGATAATTTTCTTTCCGCCGTCTTTCGTTTCGATTTCCACGCCGCCGTTCCTGCAGATTGGCATATATAACTGGGAAATCTGGTAGTTCTGCGGATTATCCGGATAAAAATAATTTTTTCTGTCGAATCTGCCATATCTGGTAATCTCACAGTTTGTCGCAATTCCAACTGAAATCGCATATTCCAACACCTGTTTATTCAATACCGGAAGGGAACCAGGCATGCCGGTACAGACTGGGCAGGTATGGGTATTCGGCGCGCCGCCGAAAGCCGTCGGGCATCCACAGAAAATCTTTGTTTTCGTGGCAAGTTCCACATGCACTTCCAAACCGATGACTGTCTCATATTCTTTTGCCATGTTTACATCCCTTCCTTTCCGTCGCATGTCATGGAGCCGGCGTCTGCTGCCGGAAATGTCCCCCGTGCTTTTTCATAAGTATAAGCCGTCCGAAGCAGTTTCTTTTCCTGAAAGCAGTCTCCTATCAGCTGTAAGCCGATTGGAAGCCCGGCCTTATCCAGACCGCACGGTATACTGATGCCCGGAAGCCCGGCCAGATTCACGGCAATCGTATAAATATCGCCGAGATACATTTTCAGCGGGTCTGTCAGGCTTTCGCCGAGCTTTGGCGCGGTTGAGGGCGCAGTCGGCCCGAGAATTACATCATATCTGGAAAAAGCCTCGTCAAAAGCTTTTTTTATCAACGTTTTAACCTTTAATGCCTTGAGATAATAAGCGTCATAATAACCGGAACTCAATACAAACGAACCGAGCATGATGCGCCTTTTTACTTCTTCCCCGAATCCTTCGGAACGGGTTCTCTTATACAGACTGTGAAGTCCTTCATATTCCGCCGTCCGATAGCCGTATTTGATTCCGTCGAAACGCTCCAGATTGGAACTGGCCTCCGCCGCGGCAATCGTATAATAAGCCGGAATCGCGTAATCCACCAGACTCAGGTCGAATGTTTCCACGACAGCGCCCTTCTCTTCTAACAATCCGGCCGCGCGCATCACCGCATCAGAGACTTCCCGGTCCAGCCCTTCTCCGAAATAATCCTTCGGAATGCCGATTCTCATGCCCTTCACATCTTCCACCAGCGCTGCCATAAAATCCGTATCGCTTCTTTCCATCGACGTAGAGTCTTTCACATCATGGGACGTTATACTCTCCAGAACCGCCGCACAATCCGTCACGTCTTTTGCCAACGGCCCAATCTGGTCAAGGGAAGAGCCATAAGCAATCAGCCCATAACGGGACACCGTGCCGTAAGTCGGTTTCATGCCTACTATCCCGCAAAAGGAAGCCGGCTGTCTGATAGAGCCGCCCGTATCGGAACCGAGCGCATAAAAGCACTCGCCCGCCGCTACCGCCGCCGCGGAACCGCCGGAAGAACCGCCGGGCACATGCGCCGGATTCCAGGGATTCCTCGTCTCTCCGAAAGCCGAAGTCTCCGTCGTGGAGCCCATTGCAAACTCGTCCATATTTGTTTTGCCGAGAATCACCGCCCCGGCCTTTTTTAAATTCAATACCGCCTCTGCGGAATACGCCGGCACAAAGTTCCCCAGTATTCTGGAAGAACAGGTCGTCGGCATCCCCTCCGTACATAAATTATCTTTAAGCGCCGCCGGCACACCTGCGAGCGGCCCGGTCAGCTCTCCTTTCTCGATACGGGACTGTACCGCTTCCGCCTGCAGCAAAGCGCCTTTTTTATCAATCGTCACATAACAGTGGTAAAGTTCCTCTTTTTCTTCTATCCGCTCGAGCGATGCCCGTACCGCTTCCACCGCCGTTGCCTTTCCATCCTTAATTGCCGCCGCAAGCTCTGCCGCAGTCAGATTTAACAGATTCATCTCTCTTTCCTTTCCGCCGCGCAAACGGCCTCTTTAATTTCACGAACCGTAGAAGTTCTTGGCGAAACAGCCTTTGCTGTGAGCCTTAGAACTTCTCTTCATACTGTTTTGGGAACTACAAACATCCCGTCCTTCTGCTCCGGCGCATTGGAAAGCAACTGTTCCCTTGTGTCAGAGTTTGTCACGATATCTTCCCGAAATACATTCTGCACCGGAAAGACGTGGGTCATCGGCTCCACGCCTTCCGTGTCCAGCTCACTGAGTTTATCTATATAATCCAGCATTCTGCCCATGTCCTTCTTCGCCCGCTCCCGTTCCTCCCCGGAAAGCTCCAGCTTCGCCAGAATGCCTACATATTCAATTGTTTCATCATCAATTATATTTGCCATAACAATATCTTCCTTTCTCACTACCGGATTTTAATATGCACCTCCCGAAGCTGCTGCTCCGTCACATCATTCGGCGCGCCGCACAGAAAATCCTGTGCCGTGCCGCTCATCGGGAAAGCGATGACTTCACGGATATTCTCTTCTCCCCGGAGAAGCATAATCATGCGGTCGATTCCCGGCGCCATGCCCGCATGCGGCGGCGCGCCGAACTGAAATGCGTTATAGAGCGCGCCGAATTTTTTTTGCAGCGTTTCTTCGTCATATCCTGCGATTTCAAAAGCTTTCACCATAATTTCCATATCATGGTTACGAACGGCTCCGGACGACAGCTCCACCCCATTGCATACAATATCGTACTGATAAGCCAGAATATCCAGAGGGTCTTTTGTCTGCAAAGCTTCCAGGCCACCCTGCGGCATGGAAAAAGGATTGTGGGTGAATCCAATCTGCTTTGTTTCCGCATCCGTCTCGAACATCGGGAAATCATTCACATAGCAGAAACGGAACGCCTTTTTTTCCAACAGCTCCAGCTTTTCTCCAAGCTCCGTGCGAAGCTGTCCCGCATAGTATGCCGCCCGCTCCTCTTTATCCGCAATGAAGAAAATCGTATCTCCTTCGGAAAGTCCGGCCAGCTTCGCCAGTTCTTCTTTCAGTTCTTCCGGTATAAATTTATCAATTGGCCCTTTATAAGCCATCTTCTCGTCCACTTCCAGATAGCCAAGACCGCCCATTCCCATGTCCGTCGCGAATTTCAACAGTTTTTCGTGGAATCCTTTGGACATTTCCGCATGAACTTTGATTGCCCGGACTGTTCTGCCATGAAAAGGCTTAAACGCGCATTTCCCGAAAAATTCTGTCAGGTCGATGATGCGCAGCGGGTTTCTCAAATCCGGTTTATCCGTCCCAAATTCCAACATGGCCTGCCGGTAACCGATAACCGGATAAGGCGCTTTGGTTATTTCATATCCTTCCGGCGCAAACTTTTCAAAAGCCGCGGAAAGCACTTCCTCGCCCGCCCGGAAAACATCTTCCTGAGTGGCAAAACTCATTTCAAAATCGAGCTGATAAAACTCTCCCGGAGAACGGTCTGCACGCGCGTCTTCATCCCGAAAACAGGGAGCAATCTGAAAATATTTATCAAATCCGGACACCATCAACAGCTGTTTATACTGCTGCGGTGCCTGCGGCAGCGCGTAAAATTTTCCCTTATACTTCCGGGAAGGCACAATATAATCCCTCGCCCCTTCCGGCGACGACGCGGAAAGAATCGGTGTCTGAATTTCCAGAAATCCCATCTGCGTCATTTTCTCCCGCAGAAAAGCGATAACTTTCGAGCGGAAAATAATGTTGTCTTTTACCTTCTGGTTCCGCAAATCCAAGTAGCGGTATTTCAGCCGCATTTCTTCTCTCGTCTCCTTAGACGTCATAACCTCGAATGGAAGCTGCTTATATACTTTACCGAGCACATCTACCTGATGTGCCTCGAGTTCGATTGTTCCGGTCGGAATCCTGGGGTTGTATGTTTCTTCATCCCTTTTTTCCACAAGACCTTTGACGGAGATGCACATCTCCCTTGACAGTCCGTTCAGTAAAGAAGTGTCCCGCATCACGACCTGAAGAACCCCGTACATATCCCGCAAATCCAGGAAAGAAACGCCTCCGTGGTCCCGGATATTTTCCACCCACCCGGCTACCTTTCGTTCCCTGCCGATATCCTGCTCACTGATTTGCGCTAATGTGACCTCTCTGTAAACATGTTCTGTTCTTTCCGCTGATTTCATATCTGTAACCATGCCCCTTTCTGTCTGGCTTCCGGGATTCTTTCCGTAAAAACCGCCTGTATGGCACATTTTTACACAAAAAAAATCCCGGAATACATTTACTGTATTCCGGGACGGATATTTATAACTTTTCACAGATATGCTCTATCGGATATCCTCCATAAGCATCTCTGTCAATATCCGCGGTACCACCCGCATTGACAGGCCGCCATCTCCAACAAGATGTTTTACCGCCCTGCCCACTCTTACACTTAACGCGTGCAACGTATCACCCTAGCGCCGATATCCGATGCCGCGCCGTTCACCATGACACCGCTATCCAACGTTCAGATAATCTGCTCCGGAGTGTTCCCGTTCCTTACTTTCCACAAACAGCGCTCTCAGTCAGTGACGCCGTATTCCTGTCGCTTCCGGTAAAGTGAGTCTCCTTCAACGCATTTTTCATAGTTCTTGTATATCACAGAATAGAAAAAAATGCAACCATTGTATGAAAAAAAATACAATGGCCACATTTCCTGCAATCTGCTATGTTGATATTTCGTTTACAAAAAATGACTCGTCAGAGGCATTCTTCGGTATAAGAAAGATTTGCTCTGCAAATATTTCTCATTTTATGATTAGATTACTGCTGTACTCCGATGTACTGTGCATCGCCGAATCCGAGAATCAACATAAAAACAAACGGTAAGAAGACCAGACCCAATCCGAATCCGGCTCCCTTTCCAAATGCCTTTGCGAGCTTGAAACAGCACATAATCAATACAACAATGTTCACACAGGGCACAAGGCAAAGAAGGAACAGCCAGCCGTTACCGAACGACATTTCAAACAGACAGTATGTGCTGTAAAACGGTACAATCGCTGCCCATCCCGGTTTGCCGGCCTTCACAAAAACCTTCCACATTCCTACCAGCGAAACAACAAGAATTGCAACATAAACGATAAGATATCCTGCGCCAATTGCTCCTGCCGCTGCGCTATAAGCTAAATCACCTGAACTCATTTCTCTTCCTCCTAAGAAAATATATTTTACATTACCTATTTTATTTGAAATCTTCACAAATATCAACATCTAATTCACATTTTGTGCAAACTTGTGTAACAATTTCAGCTGTCAGTCCGACAATTGGTGAAACGATTTACATATTTGTCGGTTCCGTATGCTGTCCAACCCATACGGAATCCAATATTTTGAGAAATTCCGGTTCCGCCTGCTCCCATAAAGACAATTCCATGAATGCCTCGACTATATATATGCCGTCCTCCTGACTCTCATCCGTCCGGTCAAAGAAAAACATCATCCACATTGCATTTTCAGCCTGATATTTCTCATAACACAGATTTCCTGCCAGCCCGCTCGACAATTCCAGACGCTCTTCCGTCACACCCGTGCCGCATATTCCGAACTGCTGGCAATATTCCAGAGAAAAAACCGCTTCGGGATTTGCTTTCGGCCAGAAATCAATGGAACAGATTATCCGGTCATCTTCATTTTCCTTTTCCATATCTTCCACGGTTTTGAAACCACACTCCCATGTATCGGGAAGGCTGACCGACAGATAGATATCTTCATGTTCATAAATTACGACGCTTTCAGCCTCTTCTTCCATATCTTTCTCTGTTCGTATGGTGTCTGCCTCCGGTTCCGTTCCCGATTCCGGTATTTCCGCCGACGATTCCTTCTCCGGCTCTGGTATTTCCGCCGGCGATTCCTTCTCCGGCTCCGGTGTTTCCGCCGCTGATTCCTTCTCCTGTTCCGGTGTTTCCGCTGACGTTCCCGTTCCCCTGCCCGCACAGGCGGACAGAGAAAGCAGAACGCCGATTGTTATAAAAAGTAAAGCAATTTTTTTCATCCTTACACCGCCTTTCTTCTTTCACAAACCCAGTTATTCCCCGTTTTTATACAGCCTTCTGACGAGATAGCAGAACTCATCCTTATACTCATCCGATTTGGTATCAACCGTCTTTAACCGGTCAATGACGGAACGCATATCGGCATCCCCCTTATAACTGCTGTTCGTTACGACTAGGCCAAATTCCGCAACCGCCATTGCAAACTGCATGTCAATGCCCGGCTCTGCGTCATAATCCATTTCATCAACCGGATAAGACTGCAAAAGGCTCTTGCTCGTTCCCGGCTTCTTATAACGGATATTGACCGTGAACCATTCCTCGTCCGGCAGCTCTTTCTTTTCCGCATATTTCAAAGAAGTTCCCGCATAAGTCGTTGTCATATCCGTCGTTACGATTTCATACAGAACCGTTACCGTATGGCCGGCGCCGATTTCTCCCGCATCTTTCGTATCATCCGTAAAATCCTGCTCCGCAAGCTGTCTGTTATCATAACCAATCAATCGGTAGCCGGCTACCACAGCCGGATTAAATTCTACCTGAAATTTCACATCCTCCGCCACCGTCACAAGCGTAGCGCCCATTTCTTCCACCAGCACTTTTCTTGCTTCCGCCAGAGAATCAATATACGCATAATTTCCGTTGCCCTTATCCGCCAGTGTTTCCATCTTATTGTCTTTGATATTTCCGGTCCCGAAACCGAGTACGGACAGATAAACCCCGGATTCCTTTTCTTTTGTAATCAGTTTTTCCAATTCCGCTTCCGTTGTCAGACCCACATTCAGGTCCCCGTCGGTCGCCAGAATGACTCTGTTATTTCCGCCTTTGATAAAATAATCCTCCGCAATCCGGTAAGCCGTGATGATGCCGTCGCTTCCCGCCGTGGAGCCCCCTGCTTCCAGACTGTTAATCGCCTCCTGTATTTCTTCCCGCTCCGCTCCGCTTACGCCTTCCAGAATAACTCTGTCTTCTCCGGCATAAACGACAATCGAAACGGTATCTTTTTTCGTCAGATTTTCCGTCAGCATCGAAAAGGATTTCTGCAGCAGGGGCAGTTTATCGTCGCTGTACATAGAACCCGAAACATCTAACAGGAATACAAGATTAGATGCCGGCGCTTCCGAAAAATCAATATCCATCGTTTTCAAACCAATCATCGCCAGTTTACTGTTCGGGTTCCAGGGACAGTCCGCAATCTGTGTTGTAACGCCAAAAGGCTCCCCCTTTTTCGGCCCCGCATAATCATACTGAAAATAATTGAGCAGCTCTTCGATTCTGACGGAACCTTCCGGAATATCCTCCAGCGAATAACCGTCCTCTATCATTCTTCGCAGATTGCTGTAAGACGCCGTATCGACATCCGCGGAAAACGTGGAAAGCGGTGAAACCGCCGCCGCCGTAAATCCGGACTCATCTATGACATTGTACTCCTCCATAGAAAACTGTTCGTCTTCTTCGTATTTATAGAAATCATAATCATCATAACATGCCGTTGTTTCCTGCTTTCTCTCTAACTCCATGCCGGAAGCGGATTCTGTTTCATACGCATAATCTTCTGCCGCGGCATCTTCCTCGCAGCCGGCCGGTTCATCCGCGGCACACGCACCGTCCGAAAATGGCGTATCTTCCACATATTCCGTACCGCCCGACGCATTTTCCGTCATACTCGTATCACCTGCGGCGCCGCTTTGGTCAGTCTTTTCGGCACCGCATCCCGTCATTGCTCCCGCCGCCAGCGTTACCGCGAGTATAAGCGCCAGACTTCTTTTCCCTGAAAATAGTATATTCTTCTTCATAATAGCACCTCCACTTTTTTCTGTATGTTTTCGCCTGATATAATACATACGGACCGAGGCAGGGAAATTTATGGGTTTTCTGAAAAATTTTTTCTTATTTAAAACCACCTCATTATTCGGATACGATACACCTTCGTTTCAGCGTAATTTCCGGGAACCGCCAAAAAGCGATACCACAGATATTTCGCGGGCGGTCGATGCTCCGCTTGAAGCGTTATCTATTTTTCCGCCTTAAAGTTCATGAATCGTTTCCGTCACCGCCATTTCACGGATTCTCTTTGCCGGCGCATGTACCGCCGCAAGAGCCGATACCGAGACGAATGAAACGGCAATGACAAGCTGCCAGACGGGAACGTTCCATGTGAAGTAATAAAAGTGGGCGGTAATCAGAACATCATACATCCATTTGCTGAGAACCAGACCGGCCAGACAGCCGGTCAGACAACCGGACGCAGCATAAGTAAACGCCTCCGCCGCAATCATCCGCGTCAGTTGTTCTCCGCTCATGCCAATCGCCCGCATCGTGCCATACTGACCGATTTTGGCCGATACGCTCATGGAAATGCTGTTCATGATATTGAGCAACGCAATCAGCGCAATCATTCCCAGAAATCCATAGACAAAAACCATCATCGCATAAACGAAACTTCTGTTCTCTCCTTCCTGCCTTCTGTCCCTGAAATGATATCCTTTCGACAATTCGCGAATCTGCGCGGCGATTTCATCAGGATTCTCTTTCGCCCGGTCCTCCAGCTGTACATCCACAATCATAAATTCTTCTACGCCGGTCAGGCGCATAAATGTCTCTTCGGAAGCAACCACATTTATCACGCCGCCGGAGCTTCCGTCATTGGTAAAGGGATTATACCGAAGCATGCCGGCAATTTCAACCGTTTCCCCGGCAATTCGGATTTCATCGCCGGTTTCCCAGGGCATGTCTTTATCCCAGATGACGAGCACGCTTTTGCTGTCGCCGTATACTTTTTCAAGGCTGCTGCCTTCTCTCAGGTCGCCATCCTTTCGTAACAAATCCAGTTGATAGTCGTTATAAGATATCATGTCCACCGTGGTGATAATCTCTTCTTCCGCCGGCGAACCGTCCTCCCGATAAACTACCGGAACATCTTTACAAACGCTCCTGCCAAAAACATGCGCCACACCGTCGATTCCTTCGATTTTTGCCAGAAAAGCCGCCGGAATCTCATTCTTCAGACTTTCGCTTGCGATGTCGATGTCCGGCGCCGACGCTTTCTGCGGAATCAGCACATCCACAAGTTCGAGCAAGACCGAAAACCCCATAAAAAGAACAATGCTGAGCGCAAAGGAGCCGGTCATCAGCAGCAGATTTTTTCTGGCCGATACGGCATGATGAATCCCGAGCTTCACCTCTGCCCGGCCGCTCCGGATTTCGGCCGCGCGCCTGATGCTTCCCGCTTCTCCCGCGTTCCCCGATACCGCCGTTGCCGGCGAAACTCTGGCCGCGCGCTTCGCTGGCGCCTGTGCCGCAAGAAAAACGGTAACTATACCGATAACCGCGCCGGACAATATCCCCGGAACGCTTACCCCGAATACGGGAATATTTTCACATTCTCCTCCAACGATATATTTCAGTCCCGCACAGATAATCCAGGAAACTACGACGCCAAGAGCCGTTCCGACTGGAACCGCGCTTTTGCACCAGTTCAACGCTTCCAGTCTTACAATTCGGACAATCTGGCTCCGGCTCGCGCCGATGCAGCGAAGCATACCGAAAAATTGCGTTCTCCGGGCAACATTGCTGTTCATGCTGCCGGAAATCATCATAACGCCCGCTGCAAGAATCATGACGAACAGAACCCCTGCAAGAGGATATACATTTTGAATATAAGACTTGTTGCTGATGCCTTTGGAAGCCATCAGAATGGTGTTCAGTTCCACATCGGCGTCCGAAAGTCCATACCGGCCTTTGAGTTCCGCAATTGCCTTTCGCAGGCCGATACGCTTCCCAAACTGAATATAATACCGCGGGCTGCCCGTTTCTCCATTCTCTTCGCAGATTCTGCGGAATGTATCGATGTTCATAAAAGCGCCTACCTGATTATCTTTTACCAGCAACGCACTGGTCACGCCGCCGTTTGACCCCACATATTTTCCGTCTCCGGTAATGCGGAATCCGGAAATAACGAAATCATAACTGCCGGCCGGCGTATTCAGCGTAATCCAATCTCCCAGTTCCACACCGAGAAGCGTCTTTGCGTTTTCCGTGAGAATCACCTCATTACCATTCTCCACATGAGCGCCTTCGGAAAAATAGTGCATAATTTCCCCAATAAAAGAATCTTCAATACCGCACAGTGCGGTCTGCGCTCCCCCGATAAAATAATCTTTATCCATCTTCAGATTATCATCGAGGTTCAGCACGTCGTACCAGGATGCGCATACAACGTCATCCCGCCCGGCGATTTCCCGTGCGTCGCCTTCTTCTATTCCTTTTATTGCAATATGCCAGTACCCTGCCTTGTCGATGGAGGCGTTTGTCTCCATTTTCATACCCGCTTCGGCAAGGGAGAAAATTGCCGTCACGAGAAAAACGGCAAGCACAATGCAAAGAACAATCATTTTATTCTGTTTTCTGCGCACTCTGGCAGAAAGCGGAATCAGACTGAGATAACTTTTCATATTGATTATCATACTCCTTTCATCATCCGGAAATATTCTCTTAATCCCGATGCCGTCCAAAATCGGTCAAAACACCGTCGGACACCTGTAAAACCCGGTCCGCAATCTGCGCAATGCTGCGATTATGCGTTATCATAAGAATGGTCTGCGCATATTTCCCGGAAGCCTTTTTCAACAGCGCAATGACCTCGCTGCTGTTCCGGGAATCCAGATTTCCGGTTGGCTCATCGGCGAGAATCAGGGACGGCCGCGTAAAAAGCGCCCTCCCGATTGCCACCCTCTGCTGCTGTCCGCCCGATAACTGACCCGGCAGATGACCGCGGCGGCTTTGCAGATTGAGCACCGAGAGCAGCTCTTCCAGATACTTCTTATCGGGTTTCTGATAATCCAGGAGCACGGGAAAAAGAATGTTCTGTTCCACCGTCAGTTCCGGTATTAAATGGAACGCCTGAAAGATAAAGCCGATATTACGGCGGCGGAAAACGGTCAGTTCCCGCTCTTTCATCGAAAAAATGTCCTGCCCGTCAATAAATACCCTGCCGGAAGTCGGATTATCGAGCGCACCGAGCATATTTAGGAGCGTGCTTTTGCCGGAGCCGGACTCTCCGACTACCACAACAAACTCACCCTTCGGAACGGAAAAACTGATGTCCTTTAAAGCATGCACGGCAGTCTCTCCGCTTCCGTAAATTTTTGAAATGGATTTTACTTCTAAAAGATTCATTGCAAAATGCCTCCCCTCTTTGTCCGCTGCCATCCGGCGCGGATGTTTTTACAGGTTGTGCAGCCTGTATGAAAAGAATACGACATTTATCCTACAATGAAATGAATTTTACCCTACAAATTTGTAGGATAAAAGCCAGATGAATCAACAGAGCCGGAAGGGACCGTCATAAAATTCATGACAAAAGTCGTTCCCTTCCCCTCCATACTTTCTGCCTCTATTGTTCCGTTATGCGCTTCAACGACAGATTTCGCCAAAGGCAGACCCAGACCGATGCCCTGTGTATCTTTAGAAAAACGGCTGCGATAGAACCGTTTGAAAATATGATAGAAATCCCCGTCGGGAATCCCGCTTCCGTTATCCTTTACCGTAAGCCGCAGCATAGGAGCCTGTTCTTTCCATGCAATCTGTATCAGCCCGCCCTCTTTCGTATGGTCCAGCGCATTTTTAACGATATTATCAACCGCTTCCGTCAGCCAGGTACGGTCGCATGACAACATCACATCCGTGCTTCCGGAAAGCCGGATTTCCTTTTTTTCACATTTTGCGCGGAACGCAAAATGCTTTCTGACGTTTTCCATCATTTCCGCCACATTTTCAGGCCGTCTGTCCATCACGACCGTTCCCGCATCCAGCTTTGTAATTTTTAAAAGACTCTGCACCAGCGTTTCGATTCTCTCCAGTTCCTGCTCGGAAAGCCTGGTAAATTCCCGGAGGACAGGCAGTTCCTGCGCCTCTCCCTGCAAAATGCCGTTATATATATTCAATGCGGCAAGCGGCGTTTTCAGCTGATGGGAAATATCGGATATGGTATTTTTCAGAAATTCCTTTGCGTTCCGCTCTTTTTCCATATGCGCATTCAAAATTGCAGCAAGCGAATTGACCTCATGGAACAGCCTGTACAGCGCGCCATCTTCACTGCAGTCGATTCTTGCTTCCTGACTGCCCGCCATATACTCCCTGACCCGTTCTTCCGCCCTCTCGATAACGCGGTCCTGTTCCCGGAAATATCCGCAGCAGATGACTACAATAGTCAATGCCATACACAGCATACAGCCGAGAATAACGTATAAGGACAAGTCAGCAGCCTCCGCCGGATGAAAACAGCGGACTCCGACGACGGAAATCGCCGTAAATACCGCTATCGTAAACAGTATTTTCATGATAAAAATTTTGCTTTTCCTGTTCGCCAGAATTTTCACGGCGATACCTCCCGGTCTTCTTTCCACTTATAGCCCATTCCCCGGACCGTTATAATCCTTTCCGGTTTTCCCGGCTCATCCTCTATTTTGGCGCGCAGTCTGCGGATATAAACGGTAAGCGTATTATTGTCCACATAATTTTCGCTGCAGTCCCATAATTTACCGAGTATCTGTTCCGCTGAAAGCACGATTCCCGGATTTTCCATGAAAAAACACAGCAGCCTGTACTCGCTTGCCGTCAGCTCAACTTCTTCTCCGTTTTTAAAGACTTTGCTTTTCAACAGCTGTACCGTAATGCCATTGGATTGCAGTTCACCGTCCGTCAGGCCAAACTGCCGGCTCCGCCTGAGAAGCGCGTTAATCCGGGATAAAAACACGGCCAGTTTGAACGGTTTCGTAATATAATCATCTCCGCCGATATCCAGTCCCATAATCATATCCGTTTCTTCATCCGCAGCCGTCAGAAACATAATCGGTATTTTCGAAGTCCTCCTTATTTTCCGACAAAGCTCGAACCCGGAACCGTCGGGCAGCGAAACGTCCAGTATGACCAAATCATACTTTCCGTCCGCCCATGTGTCTTCCGCTTCCAGACATGTACGGGCAATATCCGCCTCATACCCCTGTTTCTTCATGGCAAAAGACAGCCCGTTAATCAGGCTCAAATCATCTTCGACAATTAAGAGTTTCACTGAAATGCCCCTTCCGTATTCTCCGCCGTCACAACGACAAACTTTTCTTCTTTGCTGTCATAGCGCAAATCTACCTGATACGCCATATCTTCGGTTAACGTTTTCTCTTCCCGCGGCCCGGCCGGAAAATCGTATACCGTATCGACATCGCACATAACTGCAATCTGCGTTCCGCTTTCCAGCAGACCGCCTGCGTCCGCCTGCACGACCCATGCCTGATATATCGTTCCGCCGTCCCCGGACTCCTGAATCTCTATGATAACGTCTTCCAATATCTGTCCGTCAGGCAGTTCTTTCCATCTTTCTTTTGCTTCATCTGCCGTACCGGATTCTTTCACCTGCGCATCTTCTTTCCTGGCCGATGCAGCTTCTTCCGCTTCCGGCGCAGTATCGGCTGATGCGGCGGCATCCATGCTGCCTGTCCCTGCCGCGCCGTTCTCAGCTCCCGCCTCGGTTTCCGAACCGGCCGCAATCCCTGCGTCCGTCCCGTCAGACAAATTTCCTTCGGCGTTCCCATCATAATCGTCAGGCTCATCCGCCGGCTCATCGAATACGGTTTCCTCGGCTGCTGCCGCATCTTCTGACACCGCAGATTCGCTTGCGGAATTATCCATTGCGATGTTTTCCGCCGCGGACTCCATCGTCGTATCGCCTCCCGAATAGCTCTTGTTCCTGACCAAAAGCGTAAAAGCCGGCAAAATGATTACGACACAGAGACAGGCCGCGATGAGCGTTCCCCATCTTCTCCAGGCAAACTGCTTCCGGGAAGTTTCTCTGTCAGTCTCTTTTATATTTTGTGACATATGTGTCGTATTTTTCTTTTCGGAAAGCCCGGCTTCAATTCGATTCCACAAATCCGGTATTTCACTTTGTTTCAGCGCTCTGAATTCTTGTTCAAAATCCCGTTTCATAGCCGCACCTCCTTAATTTTTTAACCGCGTTCTGATACCGCCAGGTCACCGTACCGATGGATATCCGAAGCGTTCCCGCAATTTCCTGGAATGTCATTTCTCCCAGAATCTTCATATTCATAATCTGCTTTTCATGCTCTTTCAAACCGGATAAAGCCTCCGCAATCGTCATATCCGAAAGAACTTCCCGCTCTACCGGACTATCCGGCGCGGCGGCGCCATGAAAAGCTTCCTCCGTTTCCTGCTCGTCGAGAAACTCTCTGACTTCCTCTTTCCCATATTTTCTCAGATAATCGACCGCCATATTCCTGGCAATCGTCGTAATCCATGTTTTATGCCCGCGGCCGCTCTGAAACGTGTCCGCCTTGTCCCATAACCGGATAAAAAAATCGCTGGTTACATCTTCCGCATTTTCCTTGCTTTTCAGGACATCTTTCACGATGGCATAAATCAATCCAATATATTCTTCGTAAATTTCCTGAAGCCCCTGTTTGTCCCCGGACCGTATTTTCTGCATAGCGGTCTCAAACTGTATATCCGTCATATGTATTCCTTTCCCACGCTTCCAGAGCCCTGCAGCCTGCGTCGTGAAATTACAGATAATATTTACAAAAGCGCAGACCGACCGCCTGCGCTTTCTCATTTTGTATCGAATGTCCGACCGGACATTCTTTCCTCAAATTAATATGGCGAAAAGCCGCTCATCATCTTTTCAGCCGTTTCATTATCAGAATAGCCTATCAGCAGGCAAATCATTCTGTCACCTTTTTTCTTTAAAAAGTAATCTTCGTTTACGATGACGCCGCCATAATCAAGTGTCAGAGAATATTTCTCAAATTCCACACCGCCGACTTCAACCGTCTCTCCGTCACCCATCGTTACGTCTATCTCATCGATGTTCTGCATCTGCCACCGGATGCCTTCCACATAAGTATCGATATCGTATTTTGATTTTTCCACAAATAGCGTCAGCACGTTGCCATATCTGTCTTTTGCCATCATCTCATATACCATAATCAGTTTGGCATAATCGACAAGGCCGTCCACATTATCATCATAAAGCAGAGAACCGCCTGCCTCTAAAATGGCGTCCATTTCGTCCTCGCCTGACATCGTGAAACCTTCCGGAAGGTCATAGCGGAACCCAATCCATTCACTTTCATAAAACGTGTCAGCCATTTTTCCTCTGACATATCCGTCCTCAGCCGCTTCCGGTTCGTCATCCGCCTCTTCCGGTTCCCGGCTTTCTTCCTCTTTGTCCGCCGTTTCTTCCGCATTCCTCTCCGCTTCGTCGTCTTCATCGGAATCCGCTGCGTTCCGGCTTTCCTGCGTCCGCTCCTGATGTCTCGCTTTCATTTCCGCCTCAGCCTCTTCTCTGACTTTTCCCACATCGGCATTTGCAACGGGTTCTTCTGCCCTGCCGCTTCCGCACGCGGTTACGAATAACATCAGACACACCAGCGAGACGACAGCAATTCCTCTTTTCCTCTTCGTCCCCATACTACTGTTCCTCTTCCTCTTTCTTACAGTCTGGTCAGTCTGTCAACCGCTTCTACCGTATTTTCATAGCTTCCAAAAGCCGTCAGCCGGAAATAAGTCTCACCGCTCGGCCCGAATCCGGAACCCGGCGTTCCTACTACATTCGCCTTCTCCAGCAGATAATCGAAAAACTCCCAACTCGTCATACCGTTCGGCGCTTTTAACCAGATATAAGGCGCATTTACACCGCCGGATACGGTATAGCCTGCGGATTTCAGCCCGTTCAAAATATAAGCCGCATTTTTCATATAATAGGCGACAAGCGCTTTCGTTTCTTTCTTACCCACCTCGCTGTATACGGCTTCTCCGGCACGCTGGATAATATACGGCGCACCGTTATATTTGGTTCCATGACGTCTTGCCCAGAGCGTATGCAGCTGCACGTCACCGGCTTTCAGCTCCTTCGGAATTACCGTGAAGCCAAGCCGAACGCCCGTAAATCCCGCATTTTTGGAAAAAGAACGGAGTTCAATCGCACAGGTTCTTGCCCCTTCGCATTCATAAATCGTATGAGGCACATCTTCCTGTGAAATATAAGCCTCATACGCCGCGTCATAGATGATAATGGAGCCGTTTTTATTGGCATAATCCACCCATTCCTGCAGCTGTGCCTTTGTAATCGTGGAACCTGTCGGATTGTTCGGGAAACACAGATAAATCAAATCCGGCACTTCTTTGGGCAGTTCCGGTGCAAAATCATTTTCCGCCGTGCAGGGCATATAGATGACGTCGCTCCAGTTACCGGTTTCAGCATTGTAAACGCCTGTCCGGCCCGCCATGACGTTCGTATCCACATAAACAGGATATACCGGGTCGCAGACCGCGATTTTATTGTCAATGCTGAAGATTTCCTGAATGTTGCCGGAATCACATTTCGCACCGTCGGAAACAAAAATCTCATCGGCCTCAATCTGACATCCTCTCGCCTTATAGTCGTTGTCGGCAATAGCCGTCCGCAGAAATTCATATCCCAGTTCCGGCGCATAACCGCGGAATGTGCCGGCATCCGCCATTTCATCCACCGCCGCATGCAGCGCACCGATAACCGCCGGTGACAAAGGCTGCGTCACATCGCCGATTCCCAGACGGATGATTTTTTTATCCGGGTTTGCCGCCGTATACGCGTTGACCTTCTTCCCAATCGTTGAAAAAAGATAGCTGCCCGGCAGCTTCAAATAATTATCGTTTACTTTCACCATATGAATCACCATGCCTTTCTCATACTAATAACCATGTCTTCTCTCTAAAAATCATAATCCCCTTCGAAGACAGTCGTCGCCGGCCCCGTCATATAAATCAGGCCAGCCTCCCTATCCCAGGTGATTTCAAGCTCTCCACCTAATAGTTTAACAGTAACCGACTCATCCGTCAAACCATTTAAAATGCAGGCGGCAACCGTAGCGCAGCAGCCCGTTCCGCAGGCAAGCGTTTCCCCTGTTCCCCGCTCCCAGACGCGCATCTGTACATGGCTTCTGTCGATAATTTTTACAAACTCCGTATTGGTCTTTTTCGGAAAACGCTCGTGCGTTTCAAAATAAGGACCGATTTTTTCGATATCCAACCGTTCCACGTCTTCCAGAAAAACAACCGCATGGGGATTCCCCATCGACACGCATGTCATTTTATATTCTTTTCCCTGTACAACAATCGGCTCATTTATGACATTCCCGTCACTTTTTGCGGCTGTCACGGGAATCCGGGATGCCCGCAGCTCCGGCGCTCCCATATTGACTCTGACCGTGTCCACCTTGCCGTCTTTCAGAAAAAGCTCCAGATATTTTACCTGACCGCAGCTGACAATGCTGATATTCGTCCGCTCCGTCAATCCGTTATCGTATACATATTTTGCCACGCAGCGAATGCCGTTGCCGCACATTTCCGCCCTGCTGCCGTCCGCATTATACATTTCCATTTCAAAGTCCGCTTCTTCGGACGGATTGATAAAAATTACCCCGTCTCCGCCGATTCCGAAATGCCTGTCGCTGATTTTTTTCACAAGCTCCGGTTTCTCCGCCTGCGCAATCCGTTCCGTAAATCCGTTGATATAAATATAATCGTTTCCACACCCGTGCATTTTCGTAAATTTCATTCGTAACCCCACCTTTCCGTTGATTGCCGGCGATGAAACAATGCCCTGACCGGGCGGCTGCGTCGGAGATTCCTCTGAGAGGCCCTGTAAAAACGCCGGCACTTTATAGATACTACTATAATACAGATGCGTCAACACATAAAGCACAGTAAATGCAAATTACTGTGCTAAAAGTGCCCAACTATAAATACTTCTGTATTTGAGAAATAAATTTCCTGATATTGAGTAAATTGTAAATGCGGGCGAGTCAATCTTTTGAACCCCGAACGATTCGGTCATGGAAGTCAGAAGGTTCCTTTATAATAGGCAGAATCAACTTATCTAATGAAACATCGCCAAAACCATCTGGGCGGTCTCTGTCAGATTGGTACTGCTGTCCATGCTGCATTTTTGCAGATAGCGGTATGCTTCTTCTTCGGTCATATGATTGCGGCTCATCAACAGTTCTTTGGCGGCCTGAATGAGGGCGGCCTCTTCGGCGCTCCGTTCTCCGGGCTTATGTTTCGCTTTTTTCCGCCTGCGCGTCACGGCATAGCTCATCATGGAAACCGTATCGACCAGGTCATGCACTTTAAAGGGCATGGAAAGACAAACGATATGATTATCAAGACAGTCGTTCACCGCGCGCTGCGAAGCCATAAGCAGCATATCAAATCCCGACGGAAGGCAGTCGTGCAATTCCGAATACATCATATCATTCAATTTGTATCCGCATAGTATGATTCCGTCGCTCCATCCGTCAATCTGACTGAGGACCTGTGCGCCTGTCGTGCATACGCCCGTCACGTTAAATCCGTTTTTGAGAAGAATGCTGCGGATGCCTCTGGCATCTTCTATCCTGGGCAGAGCTATTATCATATTTATCACACGTTCACCTCCCTTTACGCCGGACTTATTTTGCGCAGGCCGTCAGAACCAGCGCGTATACCGGGTTATATCGTGTCAGAAGTTGTTCAGATACGCCCTGATTTCCCAATCCGTTACCTGAGAACGATACCGATTCCATTCTTCTTTTTTGCCGTCAATGTATTTCGTATAGGTATGCGTTCCAAGAACATCTTTGATAAATCCATCCGCCTCCATCGCATGAATCGCCTCTATCAAAGTTCCCGGAATCTCTTCGATGCCGCAGGATTCCCGTTGTTCACGGCTCATTTCAAAAATATTGCAGTCCACGCTTTCCGGCGGCATCATCCGATTGGCAATCCCGTCGAGCCCCGCGCGGAGACAGACGGCAAGCGCAAGATATGGATTGGCCGCCGGGTCCGGACAGCGCAGTTCAATTCTCGTTCCTGTGCCATGAGTTGCCGGGATTCTGATAAGCGGGCTTCTGTTAGTCGCGCTCCACGCGATATGAACCGGCGCTTCAAATCCCGGTACGAGCCTTTTATAAGAATTGACAAGCGGATTGGTAATCGCCGTCATGCCTTTCATATGCTTCATAATACCGCCGATAAAAAAATATGCTTCTCTGCTCAGTCCGAATTTGTCCGTTTTATCCGCAAAAATATTCCGGCCGTCTTTCGACAGCGACATATTGATGTGCATGCCTGAACCATTTACGCCGTATTTGGGCTTCGGCATGAAAGTTGCGTGCAGGCCGTGCCGTTTCGCAATGGTCTTGACCGCAAGTTTAAACGTCATGATATTATCTGCCGTTATTAACGCTTCATCATACCGGAAATCAATTTCATGCTGTGCCGGCGCCACTTCATGATGGGACGCTTCGATTACAAAACCCATATCTTCCAGTGTCAGCACGATATCACGCCTTGCGTTTTCCCCGAAGTCCACCGGTCCCAAATCGAAATATCCCGCCTGTTCATGGGTAATCGTTGTCGGCATCGCATTTTCGTCCGTATTGAACAGAAAAAACTCACATTCCGGCCCCACTTCAAAAACATATCCCATATCGGCGGCCATTTTGATGGCACGTTTCAGGATATAGCGCGGGTCTCCCTCAAAAGGTTCTCCGTTCGGGCGGTAAACGTCACAAATCATCCTTGCCACTTTCCCCTGCTGCGGCCGCCAGGGAAAAATTTCAAATGTATTGTAATCCGGATTCAGATACATATCGGATTCTTCGATGCGGGCAAATCCCTCTATGGAAGAACCGTCGAACATACACTCATTATCCAGTGCCTTTTCCAGCTGGCTCACCGTAATCGCTACATTTTTCAGATTCCCGAAAATATCCGTAAACTGAAGCCTGATAAATTCCACATCTTCCTCCTGTACCAGCCGGAGAATATCCTGTTTCGTATAATTTTTACCCATTTTAGCGCAATACTCCTTTCCTGCTCTGCTTCCTCATACAACCAAATATCATCAAAAAAGGCATTCTTATCCTGTCAATAAGAACGCCTTTGTCCGTTATCAGAATAGCACTTTATCAAGGCTGTTGTCAATCATTCTTTGTGGCCACCACGGCAAAGGATGTTATTTCCCGCATTGTTGCTTTTTGTAGACTTCCATTTTTCCTTGCCATAACAAAACCTCCAAACTGAGTATTTTATCTTACATCAGTTTGAAGGTTTTCACAAACTTCGGGATGGTCCAGTCCCTTAGCCTCACTCATTTATAATTTAACCGGTACTTTGGGAGACTTTGGATATCTTTGAATTATTTCATATGAACCCTGATTTTTCTTTACTGCATAGTATGTATTTATTATAGAATCCCCTTTATTCTTTAGAAAAAGTCCGATTACATCCATAACACTCTCATAAGTTTTCTTAGTAACCTGAAATCCTCTAAGCCAAATCAATCCATAATGCAATTCCAATTCTGTCCTCGGAGGAATCAAAATCACGAAATCCTTTCCGTTTAATGTAATTAACGCACGCTTTTCCTCTAAGGCTAACCGCAATACATCCTCATCGCCTTCTCCTGCACTAAATCTATTTAACACATGAATTACATCATGTCCGTATTTTTTCCAGAACTGGTATTGATTTTTCTGTGATATTTTCATCTAATAGTACCTTCATTCTAAACCTTCCTGATACGGAACATCCAAGATTTCAATTACATATTCCATAGCCTTTTCTATATCTTCCTTTGTCAGTTTATATTCCTCACAAATTTCCTGAAAAGTCATTTCATCTTTTAAGCATGCTATAATAAGGCTAACTGGTATTCTGGTATTTTTTATTACCGGCATACCACCTAATTTCTTTTCGTCAATTTGAATCTGTGTAAATTTTTTCGCCACCTTTTTAAAATACTGTTCAATCTCTTGGTAATTTATATAGCCATTTTGTAAAAATATGATATTACGCTTCATATTTTTATTATATACATTATAGCTCAAATTTAGTCCAGATTCATATTCTTTTTCTGTCCAGTCCCTTTTCTTATATATATATCTTTCAGGAAACTTTGTTTCAGATGCCTTTACCAAAAGCTCTGTCATGTCTATTCCCCCTAATGTATAACGTCTATTTTTTCCTTTAATTCAACCAATTTATCTATTATATCTTCTAAATCTCTTTTTGAAGTTTCAAATACATATGTGGTTTCATCATCTTCTTTTTCAATTACCATTTTTATAATAGCTGATGTCGCCTCTATATCTGTCGGATTGTCTTCACTTCTATGACTGATAATTTCATACTCCAACAATTTAAAACAATCTATTTTACTATTCCTTTTTATATAAAGATGATTTTTCAAATCATGTTCTTTATCAAAAATTATTTGGGCAATTTTTAAATCACCTTCATATTTTTCATTTGTTTTCTTTTCTTCTGCCAAATCAATAACCATTTTAATGATAGAAAACGCATACTCAACAAAATCTTCTTCTTTTATTTCTGGAATCATTTCTTTTTTTTTGGAATCAATAGCCATAGAAAAACCGGATGTACTCCAAATAACTTTAAACACCCCATTCTGATAAGCATTAAGTAAAACTTCTGAATATATTTTTCTCTTCTCATTATCCATTGCCCTGACACCTCTTCTCTGGTAAATAGTATTTATCCACCTTTTGTTTTTCAATTATAACATAGTTGTTTTTTTCCTGCAATTCCCGCTGAAAATATCTCTTTGTGCCCTACCCCGGCTTAAAGCTGAAAGTTCTTTACGCAGTCTTCCAGTAACTCCCTTTCCACACGTCTCCGTTTGACGAAAGCAGATAAATACCGGAATTTTGTTCGTAAGCCGCCAGTGTCGCATAAGCCGTTCCACGCAGCGATTCCTCCACTTCCTGAAGCAGGGCGCCTTTTACCATCGTCAGCGTAATAATGATGGTCAGGAATCCCAACAGCAAAATGGGAAGCAGCCCCGCCGCCACAATCTTTTTCTTCAAGCCAATTCTCATTTTAACCCCATACCTTTCTCTTAACCCGCAAGAATACCTTTTCCCTTCTCTCTGTGAACAGTTTTTTTGTATTATATTGTACCTTTTTCCCTGATGCAATCGAATGACAAGAATTTACCCCATTTCGTGTGATTGTCCGCTCCGGCAGGCTATAACTGCTGCAACACCAGCCCTTCCAGCGTTTCCATTTCCATCTCCTGTTCCGGTACGAATGCTTCCGATGTAAGATACCGGTATATGGCATCAAGCAGCGCGCGGGCTTCGGGATATTGCTGTAAATTCTGCAGATTCATGGTGGAGACCAACAGCTTTCCGCCGCCGCAGCGGCACTCGAACAGCTTGGCCATCGGGCGCAAGAACGCATAACTGTCCATTTCCGCAACAATCGCCCGGAACGGTTCCGGCAGTATCAGGGCGCGCTGCACGGCCATCGGCCACCATTGCCAGTTGCTGTAACATTCCGTCGGGAAATATTGAAACAGCGGGTGTTTCGCGTCAATAAACTGTCCCATGCCTCCCTCCTGGCCGGGGAAAGTTCCGACCGACCAGAAATCCGTGGAAAACTGGGCCTGTATGGAGCAGGGCAGCGCCTCTTTCGTGGACGACGGCGTCAGATACACCGTTCTTCCTGCCCGCAGCGCATCTTTGGCAGCATCATCCAGATGCGCCGTCTCCAGTATGCCCTCCGGACAGACCGGGCTCACAGGCGGATATACCCAGACAGGATAACAATTCGATATCCCGCCAAGCGAAACGCTCAGTTCCAGCCGCATCGGGCGTTCCGGCTTTTTCCCCGATAAATTATTCAGACAAAATTCCAGACTCCCGGCCGCCGTCAGTTTCCCCGGCGGACAGCAGATTTCCGTCTCCGGACAAAACACATCCCGGAGTTCCTCTCCTTCCGTGCGCCCGGACAGCTCACAGCGCAGCCGCCCCCGGAGCGTTTCTTTCCCATAATTGGCTATCTTCACTTCCGCACGGAGCGTTTCCGTGTTCTCGTAAGTATATTTCGGCAGCAAAACGAGCGGCAGTCTGTCCGTAAAAAAGCGTCTGAACGCCTCCGGCTTCGCAAATTCATACGGTTTGGGCATCAGATGGGCGTTCAGCATCCCTACCAAAGCCGTTCCCTGCCCCGGAAAGTCCTGTAATCCGAGCAGCGAAATCCCGGAAAGCTGTTCCGTCCGCATGGCCGCCTCGATTTCCTCCCGGTAGCAGAGACGAGCAAGCTCCCCGGAAGCCTCCACATATCCCGGCCAGTCCGCCATCAATCCCCGCGCCGTCACTTTTTCCTGAATCAACCGGAGATTTGCCGGGTCCGAAATCCCCCGAAAATCCGAAAGTTCACCGAAATCAGGCAATATCTCAAACTGTCCGACCTCAAAACTGAAAACCGGTCCGACGTAAGTTTTCCGCAGTTCTTTCATCGTCCCGTCAAAATTTGCCACCGCCCCCGGATAACAATGGTTCAGATATCCCCTCATTTCGGCAAACGTTCCCCGCAGCTCCCGCTCATAAAAAGCGGAAGATGTATAGAAATCGCTCTTTGCATCACAGCCCCGCTCTCCGTAATGCACGTTAGAGCCGTTTGCATAAAGCCGGGTGTCATCCAGTTTTCCTGCCAGCAAAAGCAGCTCGTCCATCCGCTCATGTCCTTTCGGAAGGGCGTGCAGCTCGTTTCCGAGCGTCAGCATCACGAAAGACGGATGGTTCGCGAGCATTTCCAGAATCCCCCGAAGCTCCGCCCGGTAGTAGAGGTAACTTTCTTCCGATTCAAAAGCGTCTTTCGGATTCCAGTGGGAAAGCTCCGGCTGCATCATCATGCCGAGCTCGTCCGCCGCCGTAAACGCCGCATCCGGGGGACAATGGGAATGAAAGCGCACGCAGTTTATGCCGTAAGAGCGGTACAGCAGCAGAATCTCCCGCCAAGCGTCCCGCGTCATCGGCGGATAGCCGGTCTCCGGAAAGACCGCGCAGTTCGCTTCGCCGCGCAGAAAAAAAGTTCTTCCGTTTATTGTCAGTCTTCCGTTCTCTCCCGCGCCGAAATCTCTGACGCCGAAAACCACTGTTTTCGATGCACCGTTTGACAGGGTCACGGACAGCTCATACAGATTTCCTTCCGCTTCATCCCATCGTTTTATGTCTTCCCGCAGCGCAAGGGAAAAAAATCCGATTTCCAGACCTTCGCCGTCATCCGATATCGACGCCCGTTCTGACATACTTGTCATTTTCATATTCCCTGTCCGCTCCTGCTTATCTATCTGCACAGTCGCTTCTGCCATGCCCTCCCGCAATGCTTCCGACCGGACAGTCACCGTACCGCTCCAGGACTCGTCCGCACAGATAACGATTCTGACCGTCAGCCTGTCTCCCTTCGGGTATACCCGCACCGAGGCCGGAAACACCGGTTCTTCGGTCCGCAGCCTGAGATACCCGAGCGCACCGTTCCAGTTCGTCTGCGTTTCATCCGTGGCCGCAGACGAATATACGATGGCGTCATGAGGCAGCCCCGGATAGCTGTTATCCGACACAAGTGTCACTTTATGAGTGCCGTCAGGTAATCCGGTCACTTCAAATACATGTGGCGTACAAAGCGTCGCCTCCCCAAAAGCCGGCACTTCCCTGTCATCCACCAGAAGCCGCAGGCATCTTGCCCGTTCGACTTCCAGAAATACCCGTTTCCCGGCCGGCGCGCCGAACGTGAAACTGCGCGTAAACCGCGCCGCTCCTTCGTATGTATATTTTCTTGTAAACCGCGTCGCAATCGGCGCATCCGGACATTCCAGCCGTGCGCTGTCAGACGCTTCCGCCCCGCCGTCTTCCGGCGCGCTTTCCTTCTCCCGGCCTCCGAGCGTCTCATCCGGGTGCACCGCTTTGCCGCAGATGTCCTTATGCCCGATGCAATTTTCATCCAGTGTCCCCGGCAGCCGCATCGGATATATCCTGCCGTCACCGATATCCGCTTCCCACAGACCGCTCAAATCATAAAACCTGTCAATACCATTCATAATTCCGCCCGTCCTTTCATAGACTGATAAAAAGATTTTCGATGGGGATATTATTTTATGAGTTCCAAAACCAAAATTGTTGTGCTTCATGTAAAAGAATTGATATATACCGGAATCCTTGCCGTGCTCGGTATTCTTTTCATTGTTCTGCTCATCATCATGTTTCTGCCAAAAGAAGAAAAACCGGAAACAATGCCGACAATGACGCAGACAACGTCAAATACCTATGTTCCCGGTGTATATACGACCTCTTTAATCCTGAATGACAATGTGGTGGAAATAGAAGTCACCGTTGACGAAAAAAATATCAATTCCATCCGCCTTGTGAATCTGGATGAAGCCGTTACAACGATGTATCCTCTGATTCAGCCCTCTTTTGAGGACCTTGCGAACCAGATTATTCAAAACCAGAGTCTGGACGGCATTACATATTCCGATGACAGCAAGTATACATCCATGATTCTGCTGAACGCCATTACCGCATCTCTGGAAAAAGCCGTTTCCACAGGAGATGTTCCCGATACGGAAACGGGAGCCGGCCGCTGACCCATCTCCTGCCCGTGTTCCTGTCATAATTCGTCGAGCTGACCAAGCCAAATCGCAGCGACGGCATCCGAAGGCATACGCAGGTCTCCTCTCGGAGACAGCGCGACACTTCCGACTTTGGGGCCGTCGGGCAGACAGGAGCGTTTGAACTGCTGCGTAAAAAACCTGCGATAGAAGGTCTTTAACCATTTCAAAATGACCTCTTCTTCATACCGGCCCGCAAAAGAAGTCTTCGCAATCCGATAGATTTTGGCCGGTTCGAATCCGCAGCGCAGCATATAATACAGGAAAAAATCATGCAGCTCATAAGGGCCGACCAGGTCTTCCGTCTTCTGGGCAATCGAATCGCCCGACGGCGGCAGCAGTTCCGGACTGACAGGCGTGTCAAGTATATCCAGCAGGACTGCCGAAAGTTCTTCCTGTTGGCAAGTGTCCGCATAATACTTCACGAGATGCCGCACCAGCGTCTTCGGCACACCGCTGTTGACTCCGTACATGGACATATGGTCGCCGTTATAAGTCGCCCATCCGAGCGCCAGCTCCGACATATCTCCGGTTCCGATGACCATCCCGTCCGTTTTGTTCGCAATATCCATCAATACCTGCGTCCGCTCTCTTGCCTGACCGTTCTCATAAGTAACATCATGCCTGTCGCTTTCCTGTCCGATATCCCGGAAATGAACGTTCACCGCTTCCTTAATATTGACTTCCTTAAGCGTTACGCCGAGTGTCTCCGCCAGCTTGCAGGAATTGCGGTAAGTCCTGTCCGTCGTGCCAAAACAGGGCATCGTAACCGCGACAATCTGTTCTCTGGAGCGTTCCAGCAAATCAAACGCACGCACCGTTACAAGAAGCGCCAGCGCGGAATCCAGACCGCCGGACACCCCGATAACGGCTGTTTTTGCTCCCGTATGCTCATAACGTTTTTTCAGGCCGTAAGACTGAATCGACAAAATTTCGTCACAGCGTTTCTCCCGCTCCTTCTGCTCGGACGGCACAAAGGGCATCGCATAAAAGCTTCTGTCAAGTTCCGTATCCTCCTCTTCCATCCGAAAGCGTAACACTTGATATCCTTCTTTTTTCCCCACATGAAAACTCGTCATTCTGCGCCGCTCATGATTTATTCTGTGTATATCCAGGTCGGCACAGACGGTCTGCGCGTCAAAACGTTTGGACTGCGCCAGTACCGTTCCATTCTCGGCAATCAGATTATGTCCGCCGAAAACAAGGTCCTGCGTGGACTCCCCGTCTCCCGCGGAAGCGTATACATATCCGGCTATAAATCGCGCGCTTGCCGATTTTACAAGCATTTCACGATAACTGTCTTTTCCGACCGTCTCATTGGAAGCCGATAAATTGACGAGTACGCTTGCGCCAGCCATTGCATGGGATAAGCCCGGCGAATCCGGAACCCAGATATCTTCACAGATTTCACAGCCGACAACGAGCTCCCGCATGGAATCCGCCTGAAAAAGAAGATTGCTGCCGAACGGAATCTCCTCGTCTTCCCACCAGTAAGGCTCTGGAATCTGATTCCCCGGCGTAAAATGCCGCGTTTCATAAAACTCCGCGTAAGCCGGGATAAAATGCTTCGGAATCATCGCCAGCACCTTGCCGTCATGCACCGCCGCCGCCACATTATACAGTTTATGTTCTTTTTCTACGGGCAGCCCCACGAAAATAAGCGCATCGAGCCCTTCCGAGGCATCGGCAATCACTCGTAACTGCTCTTTTGCCTCTTTCAAAAGCAGCTCCTGCAAAAACAAATCGCCGCATGTATAACCCGTCAGGCAAAGCTCCGGAAAAACGATGATTTTCGCTCCCTTCTCCGCCGCCTCTTCCATGCGTTCACATATCTGCCGCCCGTTATAGACCGGGTCCGCAACCTTTATCCGGGGCGTTACCGCCGCGACTTTCACAAATCCATGCTTCATCCTGTTTATCGTGCTCCTTTCTCAGCCTGCCGGCATCATCGGCTTTCCATGCACTCCGTCTCCTGTTTCTGAAATCTTTCCTGATATTGTCCGGCAGTTTTTCGATATTTATACCATTTTTTTCAGCTCATCCGCCGTAAAGACGTAATTCGTATTACAAAAATGACAGTGCAGTTCCACGTCCTTTCCTTCTTCTGCCATTTCCTGCAAATCTTCTTTTTTCAGGCTGTAAAGAACTTTTTCCACCCGTTCTTTCGAACAGCCGCACCAAAAGCGCACCGGCGTTTTTTCCGTGATTTCCAGTCCCATGTCGCCCAACAGAAGCGATAATATCTGCTCCGGCGTATTGCCCTCTTCCAAAAGCGTCGTTACCGATTGAAGGCCCGCCACGTTCTCTTCCAGTTTCCGAATGACCTCTTCCTGCGCAAACGGCATAAGCTGGATAATAAAGCCGCCGGCCTGTTTCACCGTATTGTTCCGCTCCATCAGAATGCCGAGCGCCACGCAGGAGGGAACCTGTTCCGACGCCGCAAAATAGTAAGTCAGGTCATCGGCAATCTCTCCCGTCTGCAATGCTACCCGGGAAGCGTAAGGGTCTTTCATCCCCATATCTTTGATGACATGCAGATATCCTGCCCCGATAACGCCGCCCACATCCAGTTTTCCCTGTGCATTCGGCGGCATCATCGCCTGCGGCCGGTTCGCATATCCTTTTACGTTTCCCCGGGAATCCGCCGTTACCGTCATGCCCCCGACCGGACCGTCTCCGCTTATCTGCAGCGTCAGCACGTCCTTTTCTCCCTTCAGCATGCTTCCCATCAGACAGGCTCCCGTCATCAGCCGGCCGAGCGCCGCCGTGACGACCGGACTCAAATCATGTCTGTCCCTCGCTTCTTCCACCAAATCCCTTGACGTCACCGCAAACGCGCGTACCTGCGCATCCGCCGCCGTCGCTCTTATCAGATAATCCGTCATTGTTCTGCCCCTTTCCCTGTCTGCCTCCGCCTGCTGCGGACTCAGGATTTTCCTTTCACGCTTTTTTGTCCAATCAACACAATCCGTCCGCTCTCCGGCGTCACAGCTCCCTGTGTATCGGCGTCCGCCGCCTCAAGCAAAACAAGCCCCGCCTTTTCTAACAGCGTTTTCATCTGTTCCAGCCGGTATCCCCGTTGATAGTGTGTCTCCTGGAACCGTCGGAAACTGCATTCGCCCTGCCGTTCGCCTGTTTTTACGAAAACCGTCAAATCGTACTCGTTGATTTCTTCTTCCGGGTGGTAATAATTTTCCCAGATAAAGCTGCATTCCTCCCGGTTCTCGGCAATCGTCGCATCGCCGATGAGCGTCTCGTATTTATAGACCGTATTGAAATCAAAAATAAATACGCCGCCCGGATACAGGTAATTTTCCACCAGTCGGAAGACCGTAAGCAGCTCTTCTTCCGACAACAGATAATTCAGGCTGTCGCAGACGCTGATGACCGCTCCGACCGTTCCGTATAGTTCAAACTGACGCATGTCCTGCTGTAAATACAGGATGTCCAGACCGGAACGCTCTTTTTTCTCCATCGCGCGCTGCAGCATCTCCTGCGAATTGTCGATGCCAATCATATCGTACCCTTTGGCCGCCAAAAGCTCCGTCAGCGTCCCGGTTCCGCATCCCAAATCCAGCACGGCATTCTGCTCCTGCAAAAGCAGTTCGTCATCCGTACCGTCTTTTATCCGGTAACGTTTCAGCGCCGCATCGAGAAACGCGCACCATTCCGCATAGGGCGTCTCATCCATAAAAATATCATATACGCCTGCAAAATCAGTATAAGCTTCCATCCGCTTCCACCTCGATTCCTTTTATCATGCCGCAAAAGCCGCTTGTTTCCGAGCCTATCCGTTCCAGCGGAAAAAGAAAATCCCCATATTCCCCGAACGGCTCTCCGTTTCCGACCGTGTCCGCCAGTCTGCCGTTGACGTACAGGCTCGTCCGGTCTTTTTCTCCCCGTATTTCAAGGCTTACCCATTCTCCGACAGGCAGCGTATAATCAAAGGAATAGTCTCTTCCTTCTCTGGAAAAACCAACCTGTCCCGTTCCCGTCTGCACGGCCTTAAATGCGCTCTGTCCATAGGCACAGTCCGTCTCAAACAGGATTTCTTCCTGTACTTTTTCCGTTCCCGGACCGGTTCCTCCTTTTTTGCCGGAATCCTCCCGAAAAACCTCCATTTTAACGGTATAGCTGCCGCCGATACCGATTCCATTCCCGTTTCCGCCCGTATAGCCGGTGTTCACATACCCCGTTTGCCCGGAAAAAGTAAGCGTCTCTCCCGGGAAAATCCGCAGCACATCCTCTTCCCAGACTGCCGCACCGTAAGGATTGCTGCCCGGCGCGAGGCCGAGCTCCGTAAACCGCTCCGTCCACTCCTGATAAGAACCTTCCGTCTCTCCCCATAGTTTTCCGCCGATAATGCCGAGCGGCGCAAAGAACCGGTCGAACAATCCGGCCTCGCTGATGCCCACATCCAGGCTGCCGCTCATGTCGTTCCATATCATATAGGATGCGCCCGCCATTTGGGGCGAATAGGCCGGTATCGTCTCCAGCTGATTATAGTCATAAAATTTGTTTACTTCCCAGTTCCGGTAAAGCTCTTCTTCGTCCAGATAATCATAACCGCCGCCCGGAATAATGTACAGATGGTTATTCTGCATATTAATCAGCGTATAACCGGCCTGGTACATGGCAATAGGGTCGGCCCACACCGTGCTCCAGATATTCATCTGAAGCCCTTCCGCCGGGGGCGTCGTCTTTCCTTCGATATTGCTAAGACTTCCCCATAACCGTATCGCTTCCACATCGCTTTCCTCGTTTATCAGCGTTATCAGCTCATTCATATACTGCCGGTAAGTCTCTCCGTCCCCGTAATATTCATCCATCCCGATGTTCACCACATCCGCTTCCCGAAAAGCTCCGCCCCCCAACGCTTCCCGCCAGATGGTTTTCACAAGCTCGACCGCTTTTCGTTCGCTCAAATCAATCTGGTCCACCGCTTCATTCCGCACGGTCAGCGCATATTCCGGAAAAAGCTTCGTAATCGAAAGAGAATGGGCCGGCGTATCGATTTCCGGCACGATACGCACGCCATAACGCTTCGCGTCCGCGATGAATGCGGCAAATTCCTCCGTCGTATAAGCGTAATCCGAGGAAGTCAGCCGTTCTCCTTTTTCATTTATGACACTACTGTCAATACGAAACGCGCTGTACGCGGTCATCGCCTCTTCCACAGAACCCGTCAGGCCGCTCGTACTCAAAATAATGTTATCGTTCAAATGGATGCAGAGGTCATTCATCTTATACCAGGACATGTTTTCCATGATACGGTACAGCATAGCCATCGAAACGGGCTTTCTCGCCACATCAATGCCAAAACTCCGCACCGGATATCTGGGATAATCCCGGATTCGTCCCTGTGGGATTTTTCCTTCCTGCTCTTTCAGAATCTGCAGCGCGGTGACGGTTCCCCAGTGAATGCCCGGTTGACTGCCCCCAGTTATGACACACTTGTCAGTAATTTCACACAAATATCCTTCTTCTCCGAGGCCGGCCGCCGCGCCGCCAAAACAGAATCCTTCACCGGCCTGCCCGGCATAACCGAGATAAAAATCCCCCGGCTCCACTTCCTCCCAGGTTCCCTCCAGAACCGATATTTCCGTCCCCATAATTTCCCGATACCGGTCGGCAAACAACGCTGCCGTCGGCAGAAGGTCTTCCCCCTGCACCACCATGCGGGAATCCTCTCCCGGGACAAAATATCCGCTGCCGCCGTCCCACTCCGCAATTGCCGGAATCACTTCGGGCTTCGCATTGCCGCCGGGCATATCTTCCGCCAATGTCAGACCTTCCACATTCTCCCGCGAATCCTCTGCCGCGGGAACACGGATGGTAAAGGAAACTTCCCGTCCGGCTTCCGCCTCCGAATCATCCTCCGGTTCCACCAAAAAACCGGCTTCCACTTCCTTCTCCTGTATCGTCTCAAAAACTTCGCCGTCCGCACCGATGACCTGTTCGTAATCCGCACCGAGATAGGTGACACGATATCCTTCCGGCGCTTCCGGCATTTGCAGATAGCGTGTGTTATTTTCTCCTGCGGCGACGTTCGGCGCCTCCAGCAGATAAGCTGCCGGCTTGTCCGCATACACTTCGAACTCATAAAGGGATACGTTCTGATACAGATTGGAATAATCCGCTTCTTCTTTGGAAACTGCACTCGTCTCTAACCGTAAAAAACGCACCGTTACCGCCTCCGGCAGCGGAATCTCCTGTTTTTTGGAAGACGGCGCACGGTCAAAAGACGCCAAAACCTGCCAGTTCTCTCCGTCCTGCGAGCCTTCCAGCCGATACGCGGTTACATTCGTCCTTTCCCATTTCAGAACAACAAAAGAAACTGAAATTTCTTCCGGAAATTCCAGTTCTATAAAATGAGAAGCATCTTCCCAGTTATTTTCGCTCGACCAGCGAGAGGACAAATTTTCATCGTCCCCGTCAATCGCTTTATCCGCCGACAACGCTTCCGCCTCCATACTGTCACAGGTGGCCTTAACGCCTTTCTGCAATGCCAGATTTGCGCTGTTACGCGATGATGAACTTCCCAACGCATTAAAATCAAATCCAAATTTAACCGCGCAGAATATGCCCGCCGCAAGAAGCAGGATTATCGTGCCAATCAGGGCTATTCGTTTTTTCCAGGAAACTTTTATCATCCTATCCACCATGCCGCGGCCTCGCTGCGGCTTCAATCAAATACCAATCAGCTTATAAAAGCGCTCCCAACAGTCCATAGGATACAATCGACATAATAACAGTTGCTATGATAATGCCGAGCAGCTCCGCCAGAACCGCTTTCTTGAAATCAATATCGAGCAGCGCCGCAATCAGAGAACCCGTCCATGCGCCCGTGCCCGGAAGCGGGATTCCGACGAACAGCACCAGTCCCCAGAACTCATATTTTTTAATGCTCTCGCTTTTTCCCATCGCCCGCGCTTCCAGCTTTTCGATAATGCCTCTGAAAAGTTTAATCTTCTTTAACCATTTGAAAATCTGCTTGATGAACAGCAAAATAAACGGAATCGGAATGATGTTACCAACAATGCAGATTGGAATAGCAGTCGTTATTGAAACATCCAGCAGAGAGGCTACCAACAGTCCTCCTCGCAGCTCTAATATCGGAATCATGGAAATGATGAAAATAACGATTTCCCTCGACACAAACCGTCCCAATGTACTCGCAAACCAAATCGCCAGACTATCCATACTATTATCTTACCCTTATCCTTTCTCTTTCTTGCTCTTATTTTGATTTTTTATTCTTTTCTTTATTTTGACACCCGCCTTTTTTATTTCAGGCGTTCAAAGCTCTCATACAATTTCCCGCAAAGCCGCAAACAACGCGTCCATCTGCTCATCCGTTCCAATCGTAATCCGCAGATAATTGTCGATTCGCGCCTTGTTCCAGTATCTTACATAAATATGATGTTCCTTTAATTTCCCGAAAATTTCCTGTGCCCTGACTTTCTCATGAGAAGCAAAGATAAAATTCCCATAGGACTTCGGAAAGGTAAATCCGAGCGACGCCAGTTCTTTTTCGCTCCGCTCCCGCGTCGCGATAATTTTTCCGCAGATTTCCTGAAAATATGCTTCATCCTTAACGGACTCCGCACCAAGCCGCAGCGCCGGCCTGTTCATCGTGTAGGAATTGACGGAATATTTCGCGTCGTTCAGATACCGAATCAGCTTTTCATTCCCCACAGCATAGCCAATTCTGCTGCCCGCCATAGCCCTTGACTTGGAAAAAGTGCGGACCACAAGCAGATTATCATATTTTTCCAACAGCGGAAGACAGGTCGTTCCTCCAAAATCAATATAGGCCTCATCAATTATGACAACAACGTCAGAATTTGCCTTTACAATCGCTTCCACTTCCGCCGTCTCCATCAGCACGCCCGTGGGCGCGTTGGGATTCGGAAAAATCACGCCGCCGCAGTCCTTACCGATATAATCTTCCTTCCGGATATGAAACGCCGCATCGAGCGGTTTCATTTTAAACGGAATCCGGTAGATGTCCGCCCAGACATCATAGAAAGAATAGGTGATATCCGGAAAAAAGACAGGTCTGTCAGAATTAAAAAAAGTCAGAAAAGCCATCGACAACACGTCATCCGAACCGACGCCGATAAAAATCTGCTCTTCTTTCACATGATGATATTCTGCAAGACGCGCCGCAAGCGGTGTTTTCTCCGGAAATTCCGGATACAGGCGCAGCTCCTGATAGTCCATTTCTTTTATCGCTTTATCCACCATCGGAGACGGCGGATAAGGACATTCATTTGTATTCAGTTTGATAATGTCCTTTTCCTGCGGCTGTTCCCCCGGTACATAAGGTACGACCTTTCTGACATTTTCTTCCCACTTCATCTCATTGTTTCCTTTCTGCTCTTACTCATTCCGCCTTCCACTCCGCCGCCAGCTTCCCATACGCTTCCGCCTGCTCCGTATTTCCGGCAAGCCGGTAACATTCCGAAAGCCCGCGCAGCGGAATATCCCCACTACTATGTATATTAAGGATACTCTCCGTTTCATACACGGCATTGTAAAACCATACGATTGCTTCTTCCAGGTCCCGCCGTTCCAGAAAATATGCTCCGAGTTCACAGCAAATCTCGGAACAGCCTTCGCACGCGACGACTTTTAACGCATATTTAAAAAATTTCTCCACATCCTGTCCGATTCTGGCCGCCCGCGCCACGACACAGGCCGCCTCCTTGATTTCATCCAGTGAACGCTCCGTATCCGCGCAGGACGTCTCAAAAAAGGGACCGGCAGATAGAAAATCCCGCTCTTCTCCCGCAATAAAAAGCTCTTTGGCATAAATATTATGGAGCCGCTTCGATAAACGTTTTCCTTCGGACGCCATCCGCGCAAACGCCGCCAAATCCCTGTTTTTATGATTGCTGTCCGGCAGATGCAAAATTGCGACATCACTGTCATAAATCACAGGTTCCAATACAATCTGCTCGTGAATCGGCTCTTCCCATCTGAAAGTGCGCACCCTTTTAAAAAGCTTCGGCCGCAGTTCCCTGTCAAAATTATAGATGGTTCCAAAATCGAGCTGATTCGCATAATACATCTGCACGATGTCGATTTCCGGCAAAAGGTTTTCTTTTAACCTTCGAAAAATCTCCCGGTTTTCTTCATCCAGCGCCTCGTCGGCATCCGCAGAATAAATATATTCCATCGTCGCTTTGGAAAAAGCAAAGTTCCGCGCGGCCGCAAAATCTCCAATCCATTCGAAATCGTAGATTTTATCCGTATACCGCGCCGCGATTTCTTTTGTTCTGTCCGTTGAGCCGGTATCCACGATAATGAGCTCGTCCATGATGTCCGCAACGCTGTCAAGACATCTCGCAAGCAGCTTTTCTTCATTTTTTACAATCATACAAAGGCTTATTGTAATCATATGCGTCATGACACCTTTCCGTTGTCAGGCCTGTCCGCTCCATGAAACACATGGGCCATACACACACTGGAAAACTTTTTTCGTATTAGTATACCAAAATTTTACCAAAAAGGAAACAGTGGTTTTCCATTACAGAATTTCCATTCCGTGTTTTTATCCGTCTGCGCAAACGGTAACCTGTGCGATGCCCGTATTGTATCACTTTGTATTTCGTTTCGCAAGACAAGCCGCTCAAAACCGCATGTCATCCCCTTCTATGATGAGATATTTTTGCATACCGTCCGCATATACCACCATACCGCCGTATCTGTTTTTCCGGCAAAAAGCTTTGCTCACACATATCCGATAAGCGGTCGTCCTGGATAAATCCACCATATGTTCCCCAATTCTGATAACAAAGTCTCCGTTTTTTCTGCGAATCGGCACATATCCCAGATAACAGTAGCGTCTGCCGTTCCAGTTATAGACGCGCGCCATCCGGTAAAATCCGGCATGACATAATATCATCAGAAACAACAGCAGCGCTCCCAAAAGAGCCGTCAATATCCATCTTTGCATTTCAATTTCCATACTTCCTCTCATTCCGCCGCATAAACGGCATTTTCATCTTATCCCGATGCTCCTGCAACACTTTTCACCCATGCAAAATCATGTTATCATATCTTACAGGAGGGATTCCCATATGAACAAAAGAACTTCTCATCGTTATTCTATGATATTCACCGCCGCCCTGACCGTTATTTCCGCCGCGGTTCTGATATTTTTTCTTTACCGGAATAAAACCTCGTCCGAATTTATCGTTTTTTCGGAACCGGTGGACGAAACTTCCTTCACAGTCTCCGTACTGGAAGAGCCCCGGCTCAACGCTTTCTCCGATTTAAGCGTTCCTACCTGGCTGACCAAAGTGGACGATACCTATTTTCTTGTGGACTGTTACCACAATCAGGTTATTTACCACGATAATCTGAGCGACCCGCTCTGGCAATGGAGTGTAATGACGGATGATATCAACAGAGGACATACGCTGGCCAGCGACGGCCTCGTATATCTGATAGACGATACGGAAAATAACAGAATTTTGATTTTTGAAAAAAAGAACGGCCGCTTCCTGCATACACAAACTTTCCAGGACATCGGAAACAGGCCGCATTATATTATTTATGATGAAAAAACAAAGACTTTCTACGCATGGAGTTCCATGAGCGGGGAAATGTATCTGTTCCGCCACGAACCGGATGACAGCCGTATGTATCTGGCTGCCGTCCGCAAAATAGACGCGCTGGAAAACGTCTATGTCCGCTCTTTTACCATTCAGGACGACAGCGTTTATTTCGTGTCCGGCAATTCCAGCATAATCAGGGCGGACCTCAAAACGTTTCAGGTTCTGGATACCTGGCCCGTGCCGGATTCGATGGCCGGCATGATACAGCTTACGCCGATTCAGGACTATTTCTACATCACTGTTTCTACCGATATTACCGGGAATCAGGACTATGCGACAATCCTCCGCACCAAAGACCTTTCCGGGCTGATGGATGGCCGCTTCGAGGATATCTACGAATATTTTATCGGCGGCGGGACGCCTTACTATATAACCCAGATAGATAACGGTTGGTATTTAACAGAACATCGTCTTCCCGGCCACTCTCTCTGGCGTTTTCAGGTTACAGATAATGAAATCACGGATGTGGAAGCGGTTTATTAATCACCATACTCCCCCAATGCTTCCGCTTTAACGCCCTTTCTTATCCCCAAGCAGAGGTTTAATCGTATTATAGATTTCGCTTGCCTGCTTATTGTCCTTACTCGGATATTGTTTCACAAGCGCATTGTTAATTCCTGTCTTTGTCTTATACTGCAAAATTATCTTTGTCACGGCCGCCGCTATCTCCGCATCTTTAATCAGCTTCGCGACCGCCTTTTCCAGTTCTTCCTTTTCCTTCTTGATATTTCTGCCGGATAAATCAGTAACCATTGTTATTTTAATATTCCGTTTTCCCCAGTATGTGCACAGAATGTTAAAACCGTTATCCTTCGTAACGAGATGATATTCCTGTTCTTTTCTCGCCGCAATAATATAGCCGAGATAAGTGGCCAACTGGAAATCCAACGCGTTCTTCGTGCCGACTTCCACCTTCTGAAAAATGATTTCCGCTTCGGACTCATTGATTCTTCTATGCAAATCAAAAGTCAGCGTATCCGCATTATCGCTGTAAAAAATACAGACCGTATCTTCTTTGGTCAACTCGTTTATGCCGTTTAAACCGTCTTTTTTCACATTTTCATAATCCACCAGATAATAACTCATATTAATAACCATGCCTTTCTCTCAACCTGCGATATTTGCGCCGCAGGCACAAATTCGCGTGTGAAAAATTTATTTTTCACACTAACCCTCCATTCATACAGCCTGCGATAATCCACATATTTACAGATATTTTATCACAAATGAGGGTGTCTTACTACTTGAATTTGAAATATATAGAAGCGGAATAACTACTCCTCTTTGATTGGAAATCTGATGCGGACGGACAGCACGCCTTCTTTATAACCGGCATCAATCGTACCGCCTAACCGTTCCGTCAGTTGTTTTGCAATGGAAAGTCCCAGACCGGTGGATTTGGAAGCGCTCTGCACCGTGTAGAAACGCTCGAAAAGCTTCCCGGTCCGGACCTCGTCCAGACCGGAAGCATGATTGGAAAATACCATCTCTCCTTCTTTCGACAATGCGATTTGTAAGTCACCGTCGCTGTACTTGATGGCATTCCCGATGATATTTCCGATGATACGCGTTAGATAATTTTTATTTAATTTACATTTAACATCATTTTCCGAGATATTTATAACGGGTGTGATTTTATTATTTTTCAAAACGGCATAGTATACTGCCAGACTTTCTTCCAACACATGATTTAACAGAACCTCTTCCCATATAACATCCTGCATTTCCGATGCCGTCACCGCATATCGGAAGAGTTCTTCCGTCAACTGTGTTAAAACCGCCGCCCGGTTCTCCATAATTTCCAGATAACGCTTTATGGTTTCCCGGTTTTCCTGTTCCGGCATCTGCGCAAGCTCCCGTTCCAACAAATCGAGGTAGCCGCAAAGCGCTGTCAACGGCGTGCGGATATCGTGAGAAATGTTGGCTACCGCCTCTTTGAGCCTTAAATCACCCTGCTCATAACAGCGCCGCTTTTCCCGCAGTTCCCGCAGCGCCGCATTCAGGCTCACCGCCAGCTTTCTCATTCGCCCGTCATGGCTCGAAATCGTCAGAAGCGCATTACTCTCCGTCTTCAGAATCGTGGCGATTCCTTCCTCAATCTCCATCGCCGTCTTCCGCATCAGATAGATTTTTATCAATAAAATCACGATTATACAAATCAATACCGCAATAAATACCCACATATCCCTACTGAATATCCTTCCTTTGAAACAGATACGCCCCGACTGCAATCAGCACAATCGATTCTCCGAGCATACAGAGCGGCGCCCTTACGGAAAATGCCGCATCCGGGTCAATCATATACATCGACTGGTCTCCCGGCAGACAGGCATCCAGCCATTCGTAGACGACCCTTTTTACTCCGCTGACATATTTGGAGTTCGGTATGTTCTCTTCGATTTCCATTTCTCCGCTTTCCGCTGCCACGACTCTGTTTGTCAGCTCCGGTTCCTGTAAATCCCGATAAATCTGTGTTATCAGTATCACGAAAACGAACGCAATCACAAGTTCCACGACGACCGCCCGCATCTTATTGCTGTCAATCATGGAAACAAGCGAATAAACTGCCGTATAAGCCAGAATAATGACCAGACTGCATCCGATGCGCCAGGGAATCTGCCCCATCGACGTCAGCGCCGGCTTTCCCACAAAAAACAGGGCGGAAAGCGCGGACACGGCCGAATAAGTGAAAAACTGCACGGCTCCCGCCGCATAGCACACAATCACATTGGCAAGATAAATATCCGTCCGTTTATGTCCAACGGAAATTTTATTCCGAATCGTACCGTCGCTGTATTCAACGCCAATGAAAAAAGGGATGAGAACGGCCATGACAACATGAATGAACAGCATTTCATTAAAAAAGTATACGGTCCATCCATTATTGACCATGCCGAGGTTTCTGACATTAACCGCCGCCATCGCATAGACAAAAACACTGTAACCGGTCAGAAAAATTTCTGAAATCCAGAAAACTTTGCTTTTTATCATCCGCACCATATTTGCATAAATCAGTCTGCTCATTTTGCTTCCTCCTTCCCTTTTCCGCCCTGTAATCCGGTATGTCCGGACGCTATCAGATTCATAAAATAACTTTCGAGACTTTCGTCTTTTTCCTGTATGGAGTGTATCGTGCAGCCTTGCTCTGCCAATGCCAGCGTCAACTCCGTAACATGAATCCGGGCAAATATATCCGCCCGGGTATCGGACAGAATCGTATATTCCAGTCCCTGTTCGTCCAGGACACGCGAAAGAATCCGGCTGTCGGATACTTCCAGCCGAAAGCATTTCCTGCATTCGGCTTCCAGTTCTTCCCTGCTGATTTCTTTTACCATGCGCCCGTTATCGATAAATCCGTAGTGGGTTGCCATACGGGACAGCTCATCCAGAATATGACTGGAAATCAACACCGTTATCCGATGTTCCCTGTTCAGTTTCAATATCAGTTCCCGCATCTTTATAATTCCCTGTGGGTCCAGTCCGTTCACCGGTTCGTCCAGAATCAGAAAATCCGGGTTCCCCGCAAGAGCAATTGCAATGCCGAGCCGCTGACGCATGCCGAGAGAAAAATTCTTTGCCTTTTTTCTTCCCGTGTTCTCCAGTCCGACCAGCGAAAGAAGCTCCTGAATGCCTTCCCGGGAAGGCAGCCCAAGCACACGATACTGTGCCCTGAGATTTTCTTCCGCGGTCATATCCATGTAAATCGAAGGGCTTTCCACGATAGCCCCCACTCTTCTTCTCGCCGTTTCAATTCCCTTGCTTCCGCTGCTTATGCCATAAAGTGTAAAGTCACCCGATGTGGCATACTGCAATCCGCAGACCAGCCTGATAAAAGTCGTCTTGCCTGCGCCGTTTTTACCGACAAACCCGTAAATCGCCCCTTTGGGAACATGAATGGAAAAATTGTTCAGCGCTTTGAAATGTTTATATTGCCTGCACAAAGCATTTGCCGTTAATACATATTCCATTGAATAACGCCTCCTTTTCTTGTTTTACCTTTATTTATCCCCTCGGCAGACACCGAGAAAATCGTTGAACGGATTCAACATATTCATTGTAGGAAATAAAGGTTAAGAAAGCGGTTAAGAAAATGATTCAGAAATGGTTAAGATTTGTCAGTCCTGGTCCTTCATTTTAAATCCAATGCCCCAGACCGATTCAATATAGTCCTTACCGCCGGTCTCCCGCAGTTTTCTGCGCAGATTGCTGATATGGACTTTCAACGAGCTTTCCATGCAGTCCGGCGTATCTTCGCTGATTCTTTCGAGCATCACAGATTTGGGAATGACCTGTTCCGGATTCTTCATAAGCAGACGGAGGATGGCATACTCCGTTCTTGTCAGCTTCACAGCCCGGTCTTTTACGGTAACGCTGTATGCTTCCGTATCCATGACAATATCACCGCACTCCAGCCTGGAGTCCTCATTTATAACACTTGTTTTGCGAAACTGCACCGCGATTCTCGCCAACAGTTCGAGCATATCAAACGGCTTCGTTACATAGTCTGCCGCTCCGCCCGACAGAAGTTGTACTTTATCCTCCACTTCCGCCCTTGCGCTGACGACAATCACCGGAATCCCCCGGACAGCGGCAAGTACCTCTTCCCCATTCAGGCCGGGCAGCATCAGGTCCAATAATACCAAATCCGGCCTTTCGACGGAAAGACGCAAAAGAGCCTCCGAACCGGAATAGGCGCGCGAAATGTCATAACCTTCTTTTCGCAGCGCCTCTTCCAGCATATCTCCTATATAAACATCATCATCGACAACGAATATCTTCTTCATGCAGTTTCCGCTCCTACACTGTTACATCAACATTGGCGCCCTCTGCCGCCGCCGGGGCTTCCGCTGTTTCCACCGGCATATCCACGCCGCCAAGCTCCAGAGAAACGCCGCCCGCCGCTTCCGATGCGCCGCCGAAAGAAGAACCGCTCACGCTCTCCTGTTTTTCTTTCACCAGCCGGTCGAACAAAGCCTTTAAATATTTCAAATCGGCTTCCATAATCTCCCGCATTTCCTGCGCTCTGTGCTTTCTTTTCATCTTTTCCAGCTGTTTTGGGTCCATGTCCTCGTAAGAAGCTTCTGTCATCTCCTGTGACAGCTCCTGCAGTGCCCGTTCGGATTCTTCCATCAGCCGTTTCAGTTCTCTGGCCATCTCATCCAGCTTCCGTGTATTCTCTTTGGACTGTTTTTCCTGCTCTTTTTCCGCCTTTTTGTCCTCGGCGATCCCGTTTTCCTCTTCCACCGTGCAGGAGCCCGTCTGTTTGGCCCTCTCTTCTTCTTCCATGTGCTTTCTGCGCTTCTTCGCGACCCGCTCCATCTTTCTGGCATGTTCAAGCGCGCTGCTCAGTTCCCTGCTGTCATAATCGCCGCTCATTTGTTTCATCAGAAGCCCGACTACCGCCGTGCGCGCTTCCCGCACCGCTTTTCCGGCGAAAAGCGATGTTTTGGCCGAAAGAATATGCGTTGACACCCGTTTATAATTATAACCGAGCTTTTTCTTTCTTACTTTGTTGTACTTCACTACCGTGATGGTTCCCGCCGACGAACCATCTTTGTTTTTCAATGGGATTGATGTTTTCACCCCATCATACATGCCGATTTTTATTGCCATGATGTCATCCTCCCTGATGCTGTCTGTGGCTTCCAGGTAAATCCGTTTACCGTTCGTTAAACTGTTTGTATATATATCGGCCTTTTACATCTAAATCTTAACGTATTAATCAAAACTATCCTTTCGCTCCCAGATTTGGAGTCCGTTCTCAAAAACTGTTTCTTTCAATTGATAATGGGTTTCCAGAAATTGCAGCAGCGCATCGTCCATGCTCATGTGGATGCGAAGACAATAGATTCTGTCAAAAGAAAGCAGTTCTTCCACTGAATACTTCGTATAATCCCCGTAAAACCTGCTCTCCTGCTCACTCAGCGCCATACAGCCCGTAATGTTGACAGGCGGTTCATAGCCTCTTTTTTCAAAATAATAATGAATAAACCCATCCAGCATGCAATATCGGTTGGAACCCATAAACAGCGACTTTTCATCCAGTATTCCCTTCTCTTCGTTCAGAAATTCGGCAATTTCCCGGTATTGCTGGAAGGGCGTCCGGATTGCCGCATACTGGTTTTGATAATTCTGAACAAAAGAAAAGGCCAACAGGAGGAACACCGCCGCTCTGACCGCCCACGCAGTTATCCGGGAAAGTTTTACCGGCATCTTCGGCACGGTCCATATTTCCGTTTTCGCCGTGTTGTCCGCAAAATCCAGAATGCAATCGAGCCCTAACGCCGTAACAAGCAGGATATGCGGCTGTATTACCGTAAAATAGCGTTCCACATACAGACTTGCCGAATCCATCAGATACCGGCTGAACAGATAAACAATGCCAATGGTCCATCCTGTGGCAGCGGCGCAGAATACGCCTCCCCACAGAAATTTTCTCTTTTTGGCCGGAACCGGTCTGCGCAGGGCACGAATCGCGCAGAAAAATAACGCCGCACATGTCAGCAGACACACATACCACAAAATCCGGCTGCCATCCAAATAAAACAAAATGGTCCAGACCATGTTTTTCCATTGCGGCGCCTCGCCCCAGTAGGTTTTCAAATCCCCGTGTTCATAATAAAAAGAAAGAATGAGCCAGGGAACATACAGCAGGCTGCCCGGCACATAGCAAAGCAGCTGCTTCCATGATATTTTCCGTAAAAAAACGAGCAGCAAATCCGCCAGGCCGTAAAATGCCAGCAAAATAGCGGCAAACCAGTGCGTCCATAAAAACAATGCAAACGATATGCTCCATAAAACAATCCGCTTCCTGTCCGGCCTGATGCTTTTCCCGATATAAGCATACAGGGCAAACGCCGAAAGCATAAAAGTCAGCGCATAGCAGCGAATCTCCCAGGCGGACTGCCATAGCAGAATACCCGAGGAGGCTCCCATACACAGTGCGATGAATCCGGCCCTCTTCCCTTTCAGCCTTCCCGCGGAGAAAGCAAGCAATACAACCCCCGCAAGACAGAAGAGAATCGAGGGAATCAGCAAAAACCGCTCCCCGTACGGCATCATGCGGTATATTCCATACAAAATCACCGGATACAGGGGCAGATTGCCGTCTACGCGCAGGCAGGTATCTATCACCTCCGACAAACTGACGCCGTTTCTGACAAGGCCAATCGACGCAATCTCATCCGCCCAGAAGGACTGGCAGTTTCCGCTGGCAAATGCGAAAATTCCCATCCACAATAACAGCACAATTCCCGGAATCCAGTATTTTTTCTCTATTTGTTTCATCCTCGACAACAATACTCCCTTCCTATCCCCTTATTTCTGACCTTTCAAAACATCGTCACATATTTTCCTCCCGGCTGCCAGTGAATCGTCAGCGGCCGGAATCCATATTCCGTCACACGGAAGCCATCCGCCGTCAGCGATACGGTAAACGAAGCCATCCCGCCTTTTACGCAGGATTCCTCCGGCTGTGCGCTGATATAATTTCCGATGGAATAATAGACCAGCATTTCATGTCCTTCGTCGTCCCGCAAGAACTCATAAGGCTGAATCGCGTGCGGATGCGTCCCTATGACCACATCCACTTCGCAATCGGCAAATACCTGCGTCCATTTTCGCTGAAAATCATCCGGCTCTTCGGCGTATTCCGTTCCCCAATGCACAAAAACAATGATAAAGTCGCTTTCCTCGTCCGCCATTTCTATATCACGCGTTATTTTATTCACATCCTCGAGCACATGCACCATATCGGGATTATCTTCCGGCATCCGGATGCCGTTTGTGCCGTATGTATAATTGAGAAGCGCGAACCTTACGCCGTTTCTGACCAGTATTTCATAGGGCCGGCAGTCACTGTCCTCTTCGGACTGAATGCCGAGGCACAGAACCCGGTTGTCCTCAAAAAAAGATTTCGTCGTACGGATTCCTTCTTTTCCCCGGTCAAGCGCGTGATTCGTCGCGCATGTCACCACGTCAAAACCGGCATGCACAATCGCTTCTCCCACCTGAACCGGCGTGCCAAAAAGCGGATAATCCCCGTACATGGCGGGGTTTTCCACAAGCGGCGTTTCCTGATTTATGACGGCTATATCGCTTTTTGCAATCACATCACCCATGTTTTCGTACAAAAAATCAAATCCTGACACGCCGTTATTTGTCTCTCCGGCCTTTTGTTCTTCCTGCAGGCCGTATCGGTAAATCGGTTCATGAATCAGGTTATCGCCGAACACAACAAAAGTCGTATCCATTTTTTCCTTCGTAAAGCCCCAGGAATCCCAGAACCAGCTGCTGACTTCACCTTCCGGGGATGTCAGCAGAAGGTGAATGCCGGGAGGCGCGCCTTCCCTCGCCGCCATTTCCATAACATCCTGACCGATATAGGAGGACATCCACTTCGGTCTGATTTCCTCCTCCATATATTCATACACAAAAAGATGCTGCGACCAGTTTTTCTCATCTTCTTTCACCCAAAAAGGCTTATGTGCTCCATACCTTCCTTTTTTCCAGCAAAGCAAAAGCAGCTCGTCCATTCCGTCGTTATCGATATCACAGGAAAGCACATCCTGCACTTTTATATCCTCCGGCGACGTCCAGATGGATGTTTCCCGCCTGAAAACTTCAACCTTTTTCCGGTTCAGCGTCATTTCATATTCCCCTGACGCTTCCGAAACCGTCCTGCTTTCCCACTTAATCCATCCGGGCAGAAAAGCCCCGCTGTGCCAGAAAAGCCAAAGCAAGGCGCCCGCCCCCGCAAGTGCCGGAAACACGAACCCAATATATTTTTTCATATAATCAATCCTTCGCCCGGAAGAATGCCCGGAAACAGGCTTTCTTTTAATCACGGTAGCTTTCCGTCCATTCCGGTTGTTTCAGGGATTCATCCCGGTTGTAGTACCCGTCTTCCCCAACCTGTACCCCTATCATCTGACGCCACTGTTCATCGGTCAGACGGTCGCTCAAAGGCCATGCGAACTGATAGAAAGAATAGACGCTCCCGCGTGCGATTTTCAGCTTTCCATCCACTTTTACCACCACATAAATGCACGACGGGCTGCCCGTAGCCGCCTCCAGCACTTTCCCGTTCGGGTCGGTCGCGATATCCACAACCACCGCCGCCGGGCAGTCCCTGCCGGAGAAACCTTCCTCCGTATTCTGCTCTTTAATCGTCTCATACCAGAAATGTTCGATATTTCCGCCATAGCACCGAATCAGCTCATATTCCCCCTCTGTCAGGGATTCCTCTTTCAATTCTTTGTTGGATATCACATATAACTGATTCGCCAGTTCCGCCAGACGGTTCAGATTTTCCTCATCGGCTTCGTTCAGCATACCGTACGCCCGCAGGCCCTGTGCGGTAGAAACGGCCAGATTTTGAAACCGCGCATAGACGAGCGGTTCCGGCTCCACATATCCTCTGTCGTCGGGCTCCCTGTCCCAACCGCCGCCCATTTCGGCCATCACCTGTTTGGAATAGAGTATCGTATCGTGTTTCAGTTCCGTAAAGCTGCCCGCAAAACATTCCAGATTCTTTTTGGCCCATTCTTCCCCCTGCATGAAAAACGGATAGCCTTCTCCTTTCACTTCCAACAAAGGACGGAGCGTATTCAGCCAGCCCGCATACAGACTCGCCGACCACAGCTCTCCGTGATTTGCCGCAAGCGCATTCCGGAGTTTTGCCATATTCTCCGCATACCCTGCATAATCGACCGCGCCGCTTTCTTCCAGAATGTTCAGCGCGGTATCGCTGCCGAGCGCCGCCGGCACATCCAGTACATCGGGAAGCATTCTGCGCTCTTGCGCGCTGTTTTCTTTTACATCGCTGTAAACCAGTTTCTGCATAATCGCCGCGTCAATTGTATAACGCTGCCCCATGAACCGGAAACCGTTAATCACATTGTCCGCGCCGTCGTCAATCGGAACGGAATTAATCTGCGGCGGAGCAAGTTTCGCCGTCATCTCATGAAAACGTGCAAAAGCCTCCTCCGTTCCGGCCAGTTTATCGACAGCAAGGCCGTCTCCATATGCCTCCTGCATCAGCGGTATGTATTCGCATATACCCGCATCGTCGCTGGCGCCTGCAAAAAAGGCCGTTACACAATAAATCGCCTCCCAGAGGCCGTAAATCTCCCCGTCTTCCAGCGCCGCTTCGGAAATCAGAAACGCGCTCCTGTCCAAATCTTCCTGTTCCTGTGTAAAATGAATCCTGCCATACCACATCATTCCCTGAAAATAGTGTTCCAGCCAGACATCGCCCGCGTAATATCCGCGCGGCTTATACTGCGAATAATCCTCGAAATCTCCCCGGACCTTTGACATCTCAATTCCTTTTGCCTGGCCGATGGCATCGAGCTCATATAAAACATCATCTTCCACATAGTCCGGAATTTCCACGCTGTCGCCAAGCAGTCTGGCCCCTACCGTGAAAAAGGCCACATTCCTTCTGGTCGCGCTTTCCCACTCGCTGCCCTTTAACTGCTCATACTGCGCGATGCTGCTCTCCTGCATTTTTCGGCTGAGCAGCGTAAGATACGCATACAAATAGTCCTTCTCTATATTTTTCATCAAATGGGCAAAATATAAATGATAGGTGTGCATCATCGAATCGACCGTCACAAAATTGGCAATCTGCTCGTACCGGTCGTTTTCGTATATCTCATAAAACTCAAATCCGGCCTCACCGCTCACGACAAAGCCGTTCCGGGATAATTTCTCCGCAAAGTCTTCCGTCACATAGAACTGCCAGAGATTCTCCACATTGCTTAAATCCGGCTCAATCGAATACGGTTCCACGGAAGGAGAAGGAATCACAGGCTGCATTTCCGAATGAGAATTTACGCCAAAAAATTGAGGCCGTTCTCCCGTAAAGGGCCTGTTAACCGGTTCCACGCCCGCCAGGAGCGCTTCCAGTTTTTCCGCTGAAAATGTGTCCGCATTCTCATAAGGACTGTCCGCATTTCCGTTATCCGTCGGTTCCCCGTCCGCTCCGGAAAGATTGCCCTGCGCGGTATCTCCGCTGCCCGGGGCGGTATCTTCGCTATCCGGAACCGTTTCCGACAATGCATCTTCCTGATTCGAGGCATCATCCACAGAAGCCGCCGGTTCTTCCGTCCGCGTCCCTCCCGGTTCCGCGGACGCTGCCGGCTCGCTTCCGCCTTCCTGTTTCTGCCCCGCACAGGCGCTTAAAATACTGATAACCAATACGACTGCCAGTGTTTCCCTGATTCTTTTTTTCTTCATCGCAATTCCTTCCCCTTCTGTCCGCCCCGTTTCTTTTCCATTTCAGGCGAAAAACAGTACTGCAGACAGTCGGCTTATTTGCCCGATACCTGCGTTCCGTCCGCTTTCATATAAAAATTATCCCGGTAAATTAACTGGGAAATCGGCACGAACTCATATCCCTGCCCCTGTAAGGTGGTAATCAACGTTTCCAACGCCTCCGCCGTATATTTGGCGCCGTTATGGCAGAGGATAATGCTGCCGTTGCCGAGATGCTTATGCTCTGTAACCGTCTTGATAATGGAATCCACCCCATAATCTTTCCAGTCGAGAGAATCCACATCCCACTGAATCGGATAGTAACCGCACTGATATGCCTTTTTTATGACATCATTGTCATAATCCCCGTAAGGAGGACGGAACAGGAACATCTCATAACCGGTCAGCTCCAGTACCTTATTATGTACCGCCATCAGCTCTTCCTCGCACTCACTGTCTGACAGCTGTGACATATTTTTATGATTCTCGCTGTGATTGCCCAAATCGTGGCCGGCTGCCAGAATGGCTTTAACATCATCCGGATAAGATTCCACCCACCCGCCGGTCATGAAAAAGGTCACTTTGACATCATGTTTTTTCAGGATTTCCAAAATCTTCGCGGTATCCTCGTTCCCCCATGCCGGCGGTCAATTGCGGCAATGCTGTCATGCGCCTTTTCTGAACCGAAAAATTCTGGATGGACGATGTCCTGCATTCGATGTCATCTTCCCCGTATCTTCCAGCTTCTCGGAAATGGTTCTCCGGAATGCCGCCGGAAGAAGTTTTTTCCCGAGAATCAGCTCATATACTTCCTGTAATTCGCTGATGGTAAACTCCGGCGGCATCATATGAAATACAATATCCGTATAATTAATCTTCCCGCTAAGCCTTTTTAAAGCTTCCTCAATCATTCGGTTGTGGTCAAAGGCAAGTTCCATATTCCGAATGTCTTCCACGGCAAACCATTCGGCCCCGGTAATGCTTGTCCGGTTGATATCGACAAGCGAAATATAGGCGCAGCTGACGATTCGCATCCGGGGGTCGCGCTCCACGCCGCCAAATGTGTAAAGCTGTTCGCTGTATATATCCGCAAGTCCCGTTTTATCAAGAAGCACCCGTCTCAGCGTCTCTTCAAACGTTTCTTTTTCCCCGACGAATCCGCCGGGCAGGCTGTAACAATCTTTATACGGATAGTGTTCCCTTTTTACCAGCAGAATTTTCAGAGACTGCCTGTCCAGCTTCCGGTAATTATCCGACGTATCTTTCGCCACGCCGACCACAATCGCATCGACCGTAATCGAAATGGACGCATATTTTTCCGGATGATACCGGCTTAAAAATTCCTTCTCGCCCTCTTCCGCCGCCCTGTTTGTCCCGTTCATATACATTTTCCTCCGTTTCGGATGATTCTGTATTGTTATTATACTTCTTCTTGCGGGCTTTGACAATTTTGTTCTTTCACGGGCATCTCACAAAGTAAATTTCGGCATTTGCTGCAGCTTAAACAGATTCTTTTCATGTAATTCGTCAATTCTTTTTCTGACAGTTTCATCCTCGATTTCTCCGGTGCGGATATATCTATCCAGCGTTTCATAGGAAAAACCCAGATTGTCCTCATCGCTTTTTCCGCAAAGGCCGTCGGAAGGCACTTTATCAACCAACTCTTTCGGAAGTCCTGCCGCCAGGCCCAGGAGTTTTACTTCCGCCACCGTCAGGTCCGATAATGGACTAAAATCCCCGACACTGTCCCCGTAGCGTGTGGAATATCCGACCCAGTCTTCCGAAAGATTGCAGGTATTGGCCACCCGGCCGTTCCTCGACTGGGAAACGGCATACAGAATGGCCATCCGAAGCCGGGCGGGCAGATTTACCGCGGCCTGCCCGCTCATACGCTCCGACAACGCGGCCTCTACGCCTTTCGTCACCGTCTGTACGGCCGGCGCAATATTGACGGTAATGCCCGTAATGCCCAGAAAATCCACCAGTTTTTCCGCCATGTCGATATCGGACTGCTTCCCGTCCGGCATGAGAACGCCGATTACCCGTTCTTTGCCAAGCGCTTCCACGCACAGGGCCGCCACAACGGAACTGTCTTTTCCACCCGAAATACCGATAACACAGTTACAGCCTTTGCCGTTTTTTTCAAAAAAACCCCTTATCCACGCCACACATCTTTCCTTAACGTCCTTCGCATTAAATTCTGCCTTTTTCATTGCCTTGCTCCTTTCCTGTTTCCCAAATATAAGGATGGGGGTAAATAGAATATCCGTTAAAAGCTTCCTCCATGCAGGTTGTTTCGAATCTCCCGCAAAGACTGCTCTTTCACCAGAACGCCATCCCTGAATACGGTCTGTAACAGATTTTGTCCGGCAGACGCTTCTTTCCAGTTCAAACCGTCTCTGTACCGCAGTTCTCCATCCACTTCCTCCACAACACAGCAGCCTTTCTGAGACTTCTTGAAGCCGCCTTCTTTCGGGTCCTTGAAAATCGGATAGGGTTCCCCGTCGATTTCGCAATAAGTGGCTTTAATACAAGAGCTGAACGTATCCCGTGTGAAAGGTTTCAGTACGCCATTTTCTTCAATACACTGAAAGGAAAAGGAACCGACGCCGAGCGCCACATTGGAGCAGGCAAAACCGCTCTCCATCAAAATCCGGTAAATCTGTTCACATCGCTGTACGGTAATGGAATCTCCGTAAATCGCCTTTACATGGGAATCCAGCACCTTATAACCCTTGCTGTTCACCGTCCCGCCAAAAATTTCCCACAACCGGAAAACCGTCTTTGTGACCACTTCCACACAGTCGCCGGAATCGCCGCGCATCAGCATACAGCCGTTATGCGCCAGAATCTCTTTTTTCAGCTGCGGCAGAATGGTATCGATGACGTTCCAGTAATCATAGGAATCCAACACAGCGGAAAAACTCGTATTTGGATAGATTTCCGTAAGCAGTCTGCGAAGCAGCGTTATTTCGTCGCCGTCCACCGCAAAATTGCTGCACATGACAGCATGTTCCGTGCTCGGACTGCCGAATGCGACAGGTTCTTTCGCACAGTCGCAGCAATACATCTGTTCCAGATAGGGAACGACCGGAACCGTCGCCGTATTCAGAAAAGAAAGACACCAGCCCGCCCCCGCTTTTATGGCCGATTCGGTGCATTCTTCCCCTCTGAAATCGAATGCCCCGAGCGCCTTCGCTTTGTCGATTTCCTCATCGCATGTCAGTTCATAATATTGATTAACGATTTTCCGGTAAGTATATCCCACTGTCGCGGCAATCATGGGATGCCAGCTTTCCGCCGAAATCAGGCTTTCCAACGCCTGCGGCAGCCAGGCAAAATCCGGATGGGTATTCGTGATGCCGAACATCGGCACATGCACCGGAACCCTCGTTCCTTCCGGCAATGCGACAATTTCGACGGGCAAAAACCCAATCCTGTGCAATTTCTCAATTTTTTCAATACCGTATGCCTTTTCACCAAGCGTATTGTCCAGTACCCGCTTATATTCCGCAAGAACGGTTTCAAAAGGTCTGTTAAAAAATTCACGATTGAAATAATCAATCAGATAAGTTTTGATAAATCCCTGCAAGCCAAACATAACGACCTTATCCCACCTGTCGATTCTGCTCATCCTCGGCGTAAAATAAGAAACGGATTTGGTCATCTTCTCCGGAAGCATCTCTGCATGCACCGCTTTATAATAATCAATCAGTAACATCGGATTTATTTGCTTCATAATTCCTCCCCTTCCGCCGCACATGCAGCCATTTCATCAGCAAGAATCAGGGGACGCGCAGCGTCACTGATTTCAAGATTGAACAGTTCATCTTCAATCTTGAACACCTCAATTCTTTCGTCTTTTTTCGTAAAAATACTGTTTGTCGTAAAAATCCTCTGAACCAGCCCGCTTTTCAGAACTTCTCCCTCCAGAATGGTATTTTCGCAATGGGAAATATACAGATAAATCTCCTTTGCCCCAAGCGCTTTCAGTTTTTGTGCACTGAAATAAAATGTGCCGCCCCTGCTGGAAATATCGTCTACCATCAGAATCTTTCTGTCCCTGATGCAGTCCGTCATGCCGGAGACGTCAAGACCTTTGATATCTCCTGTCGCCCAGTCCCGGCGTTTTATGCCAAAAGCACAGGGAATCCGGAACATTCCGGAGTAACGTTTACATGCGCCTTCATCGGGATAAAACATCGTCAGGTTTTCCGTTCCGCCGATTCTGTCGATAACCTTTCGGATAAAAACCTCCGGCGTCCTCACCTGAATCTTATCGATTAAAGCTTCGCTGACCGAAGAATGCGGGTCCAGAACCGTGACGGATTTGAAATCCAGCCAGTTGATTACTTCCGCAAAATATTTCAGCGTAAAAACATCTTCCTGCGCTTTGACCCTGTCCTGGCGGGCATTCGGGATATAGGGCATATCGAGCGACAGCTCCGTGATGCCGTGCGCCCGAAGATGGCCCGCCAGATAAATCAGTGTCACCAGCTCTTCATTGCTCTCATACAGCCAGGTCAGCGTTGCTGCCCGCTTCCGTTCTTCCTTACCGCCTTCCGGAATCCGTTCTTTTAATAAAAGCGTCCCATCCGGAAATTTATTGACACTAACGTCATTTTTGTTTACTTTTATCATCGCCATACCTCCCTGCCCGCCCGGGGAACTTTTACCGCATGCAGCCTTCCTGATTCGGCTTTACGGAACTTCCAATGTTCACTCTATATCAATCTGACACATCTTCATCGTCTTTAACGCCGCTTCGTGCGTTTCCGGCGTAACACCGGCACAGCAGTCCGCCCGAACCGTAATTCCGGCTTCCGGAAAACCTGCCTTCAGGAGCATCGCATTAGAAACGACACACATGTCAGTGCAAAGGCCAAAGCATTCGATTTCCATATCTTCCTGATTTCCGATTTTGCGAATTTCTTCTACGAGCGCCATCGAACCAAAGGTTCCTTTCTCGATTGTCCTGTACTCTTTTCCTGACAATGCTGTCATTATTTTATCGGATAAAAGCCATCCATCCCTCCCCTTGATACAATGCGGAACCGGCAGCTTTTTCCCTTCGGCTGTTTTCAGATAATCGCTTTCGTGTGTATCCATTGTCACAAAAATGGAACCTTCAAACCGCTCGATTTCTGCCGCCGCCTTCTCTACAATCGCAGCCGCCTCCTTTGTTCCCAATGCTCCGTCAATAAAATCGTTCTGCATATCCACTACCACCAATATCTTCGTCATACGCTTTTTCTCCTTTCTTTTTCTTATTCTCTTTTTGTTATTATTTATTTGTTATTAACAATAATATATTATTAACCTTTGTTTGTCAACAGAAATTTTCCATTTTCTGAATTTCATCCGGATGCCTGTATGATGCTGGCAGAATAATTCCCCTCCTTTTCAGTCATACCGCCTCTTTGCCCGCCGTATACTGTAATAAGAGCATGCGGACAGAGGGCATCATAACTTGCTGCAAACAGAACATAAACAAACGAAAATGGAAGACTATACGATTGAAAGAGAATTTCTCGGCAGCGCCACCGCTGCGGAACTCATATCCCGGATTATCCGGGCACATCTTTCCGTTTTCTCCGGTCAGGAGGCGAAAACGCCATGAACCGGACGGCCTTTTCCGTAGGAGAATATATCCGATTATCCAGAGAGGACGGCGATAAGGCGGAAAGTGACAGCATCGGCAATCAGAAAAAACTCCTCGCTGACTACATAAAGAGACAGGAATCGTTCTCCGTTTACGATATCTACGTTGATGACGGGTTTTCCGGCATAACCTACGACCGCCCCGCATTTCGGCGGATGATAAACGATATCGAAAACGGTAAGGTGAACTGCGTCATCGTAAAAGACCTGTCCCGCTTCGGACGCGATTATATTGAGACCGGAAGATATCTGGAACGCTATTTTCCGGAACAAAATGTCCGGTTTATTTCCGTCACGGACCATATCGACAGCTTTGTACAGGCTTATGACATGCTCCTTCCTATTAAAAATATATTCAATGAACAATATGCGCGGGACATCTCCCGGAAGATACACGCTTCCATTCGAACCAAGCAACAGGCCGGAGAATTTATCGGCGCTTTTGCTTCCTATGGCTATCGGAAATCTCCTTCCGATAAAAACAAACTTGTCATTGATGAATACGCCGCCGCCGTCGTTCGGCAAATTTTTGAGCTCTATAACCGCGGGTACGGCAAGCTCCGCATCGCCGCTCTCCTGAATGGGGAAGGCATTCTCTGTCCATCCGCTTATAAAAATGCAAATGGCGAACCGTATAAAAATGCTTTCCACACCGATACCCCCTCTTTCTGGAGCTACTCTACCATCAGCCGCATTCTGCAAAATGAACTGTATGTCGGAAATATGGTACAGGGTCGGAAAACACAGCATATGAGAGGAAAGGCCAAAACAAAACAGAAAAAAGACTGGGTTATCGTACAGGGCACGCACGACGCCATTATCGAAATGGAAACCTGGCAAAAAACACAAGACCTGCTGAAACAACGGACAAGAAATCTCGACCTGACTTCCAGTCCGTCCGTGTTTGCAGGCTTTTTGAAGTGCGGCGACTGCGGCCGTGCGCTCGCCAAAAAAAACGGCACGTCCGACACCTTCTACTACTGCGGAAGCTATGTGCGCTCCGGCCGGCAATCCTGCACACCTCATAAAATATCCTACAAAATACTGGAGCATATTCTCCTGGACGATTTGAATGCGATTCTGCATTCCATAAAGAACCTCGATGAAATTATTCAAACATTACTAAACGCTGCCCCCATCATGGCGCATAAATTTGAATCCGAAAAGAAAAAAATTGAAACGGAGCTCGAACGGATACGAAAACTGAAAAAAAGCACCTACGAGGACTTCCGGGAAGAACTGCTCTCCAGAGAAGAGTTTCTCGCTTACAGACAAGACTACACCGACAGGGAAGAACTCCTTTCAACACAGCTTGCAAGCCTGCAAAAAAAAGAACATCCGGAAAAGACTTCTGATATCGAGACCGCTCCCTGGATTCAGCATCTTTTAACACACCATGGAATTGAAAAGCTGGACAGAGAAATTGTCACCGCCATGCTCCATGAAATCATAGTTTATGAAAATTGTAAGATAACAATACGATACTGCTTTTCTGACAGTCATATAGACTTATAAAGATAATCAGAACCATTAAGAAAACAAAAATTACGCCAGTTTTTGAAGCCTCTGGCTATGTTCGGCAATTACTTTTTTCATGATATCGACGTCGGCAGAAACCGCTTCCATTTGGTCCGCATCGTCTCTGTAACGGCGATAAGTGTCCGTATAGCAGGATTCAATCGTGTTAAGCCGCGGAAGAATCAGGTTTTCCTGGCACAGTTTCAGCATATGGATGTCGCTTTTCAGTTCCTGCTCCATTTTCTTCATGTCGCTTCTCAGTCCCTGTTCCATCGTCTGCATGTCGCTTCTCAGTTCCTGTATATCGCTTCTCAGTTCCTGCTCCATTTTCTGCATGTCACTTCTCAGTCCCTGTTCCATTTTCTGCATGTCACTTCTCAGCCCCTGCTCCATCGTCTGCATGTCACTTCTCAGTCCCTGCTCCATCGTCCGCAGTTCTGTCTGCAGTTCTCCTTTCATGTCCTGCATCTCATTTTTCATCAGCCGCAGACCCGCATTCAGCTTTGAGTCTATCATATCAGATATGGAAAGCAGCAATTCATTGTTTGTCATATCGTTTCACCTCCTTCTTAAATTTGATAAAATGATTATATCATATGTACGGCGCAATGTCACTACCCAAATGTTAAAACATTTTCTTCCGCAAATGACCGCCTCCCCATGCCGCGTCAAAGCTCAGCGCAATCTGCTTTTTATCCGTTTCCACACAGTAAATGGGAAGTTCTCTTCCGTTTACTGTGCTGCTGACTGTCATAGACTCCGGAAGCACCCTGACAACGCCCTGAATAAGCGCAATGGTAGTCAGCAAAAAAGCGGCCGACATCACAATATGTAAAATAACCTCCTGCCTGAAAGCCGCTTTTTTCCATTCTGCTTTTGTTTCATACTTACGCCTGTTTTTCTGCTTTCGTATACGCTCCCGCTCCGTTCTTTCTCCGTGCAGTCTTCCGTTTCTTTCGAGTTCCGTGCCTTCCGTACCGATTTTCTCTTCCAATTCATTCAACACCAGTTTCCATTTTTCATTCCAGGTTCTTTTTTTCTCACTCATGCAAATAACCATACCTTTCTTTCAGTCTGCGACATTTGTGTTCCAGACGCTAAAAGCGTCGGTACAAATTCGCGGTTGAAAAATTTATTTTTCAACCTGACCACCTGCATTATTATTTGTACAGTATATGCCGCCACCTGCATGAAGAGAAGTTATCCGATACGCCATTCTTCGCAGACTGCCCGTCTTCTATTGCTCTCTTTTGATTTGCTCGATTTCTTCCTCAATTTCAAGCATCTTATCCTTCGCCTCGATGACCCTCCTATCTTCTTTGTCATCCCGGTTCTTCGCCGGCATGACAAACAGCACTTTCGCGAGCAGCCCTGCCCCACCGAAAATCAATACCAAAATCAGAATCCATTCATATAGCGAAAGATGCACCAGATAAATTCTGGTAGAAATAATAATTGCCGCAATGATTAAAAGCACACTGATACCCGTAAATACTTTGGAAAGAAAACTCCCGCCGGATGCAAACATCCATACAATGCCTATGATAAAGGGAATCATAATCAGGCCGTTATTCATGTGAAAATTTCCAAACCAGATACCTGCTCCGAAAAAGCCCGATGACACCACTACTTTCTGCGACAGAATAAAAAGCCCGACGACCAGCATCGCAAGCCCGCCTATGAACTGAAACAGTTCATTTCCTTTGTTCTTCATAAAAACGCCTACCTCCCGGTTATTCCGAATACCATTTCCTTCATCCTATATTATGGCCCAGATATCCATACTCTGCAAGCAGAATTTCCGATAATTCCATGCTATGCTAATCATCATACCATTCATCATACTTTTCTCTCATCCGAAAGGCAGGCCGTTCATAATCTTATTATGCTTACGATTCCTCTCTCCACGCTCCGTCCGCTTCCCACTGACAGTCCATAAATTTCATTTCGGAAAAAACTGCCGGATAAGACCCGGTCGTCGGACTGCACGCATAAATTCCAAAAGAAATCTCTTCCGCGCCTTCCCACATGTGGAATATCCGCATCTGTTTAAAATGTTCTCCATCCGTACTGCATTCGATACAATAATCACTTTCCCTTCTGCTGAATCGATACCACATTTCTCTGACATCCGAAGAAATATCGGTCGTCGCCCAGTCCGAGTACCCATGATTGGTAACGACGCTTCCAAGACGCTGAATCTGCGCATTCTCGTATTCGATGGACGCTTTGAACCAGTTATCGCTGTTCAGATACATTGCCACGCCGCACTGGTCAAAACGTTCTTTGCTTTCAAACTGTGTTTTTACCACGAAAGAAAAATATTTTTCGGACGTTTTCGCCTGCAGCGCCGGTGCATTGTCATTCTGAAAACCATAATAAGTCCTCTGCCACAAATCCGTACCGCTTTCCGTCGTAATAACAACTTTTCCATCACCGATTTCCACTTTCTTCGGCTTACGAATCCATTCCGGATTCATTTGTAAAAAATCCACTTCTTTTCTCATTTTAAACTGCCTCCTCTTTCTTTTTCTTGTTAATTTTCAGCAAAAAAATTCCCATCACCAACAGCGCCGGAAAAATAATCGCCGCCAGAATCCCTTTTTTTAAATCGCCCGACGCCATGCCCGAGACATACCCGACCAATGTCGGACCGCCGGAACAGCCCACATCTCCGGCAAGCGCAAGCAGCGCAAACAATGCCGTTCCTCCGTTTCTGATGGAAGCGGATGCTTTACTGAAACTTCCCGGCCACATGATGCCTACCGACAAACCACAGACGGCACAGCCAACGAGAGACAACACCGGTGACGGCGACAGGGAAATGCACAGATAGGACAGTATACAGAGAAAGCCGCTTCCAACCATAAATTTATCCAGTTCGATTCGGTCCCCGAATTTTCCGTAGAAAGCCCGCGCACTGCCCATCAGAACAGCAAATGCCATAGGCCCCGCAAGGTCTCCCAGTGTTTTGCTCACGCCAAGCCCTCTTTCCGCAAACGTTGATGCCCACTGGCTCACCGCCTGTTCGCTTGCACCCGCGCACAACATCATAAGCATCAGAAACCAGAACACTTTATTCCTGCACAATTCAAACATGGTCATGCCGGCCTCTCCCTCTTCGACAAGGGGGGCAATCGGCGTCCTCGCAAAAACAAAGGCATTGGCGGCAGGCACAATTATCCAGATACAGGTTAATATTTTCCAGTTCCCGATTCCGAATATATTAAAAAACAGTGTGGAAAAAAGAACAACGCCCACATGTCCCCAACAATAGAAAGAATGCAGCAGGCTCATTGTTTTCTCTTTATTTTCCGTAGGGCAGCTTTCCACGATTGGGCTGACAAGCACCTCCAGCAAGCCGCCGCCGAGTGCGTAAATGATAACCGAAATCAAAAGTCCGGCATAAGCATTCGGCAAAAGTTCCGGAAGAACGGCAAGTCCAAGCAAGCCGGCCGCTGCAAAAACATGTGCGAGCACAATCGAAATTCTGTATCCGATTTTGTCCACAAATCCTGCAGACAGCAAATCCACCAACAGCTGAACCCCAAAATTAATTGTAATTAACATCGTAATCTTCGTAAGCGGAATCTGATAAGCGCTTTCAAAGGTCAGAAACAACAGCGGCACAAAATTATTGATGATTGCCTGTACAATATATCCTACAAAACAGGCGTAAATAGTCTTTTGATATTTCTGGTTCATTTTTCTGAAAAACTCCCTCCCAGTTCCGGAACCGGCCTTCCCCACCGCTCCGTCTCACATTTATCCGATTGTCTTTCTCTTCGTCTTTCTTGTGCCATTATATCATCATTTTCCTCACAGACAATTGAATTTTCTCACATATTTATGGTACAATTTCACCAGAAGCTATTTTCTGTGAACACTTACGGCAAACGGACTGTCTTACGGAAAAAGGACAATCACACAATTTACCCAGGAAGCAGATTACCATGCAGAAAATTTTGACAACGGACGACCTGCGGGAGACAAAGCAACACGGATTTCCCGGTTTTCCATTACAATTTTATATGGATGATACGAGAGATTTTTATAACAGTCAGGTCAGCTGGCACTGGCACAACGAGTTTGAAATCGTTCTCGTCTCGGAAGGAACCGTTATTTTTCATATAGGGCAGCATACCCTTACTTTGCAAGCCGGAGAAGCAATTTTCATTAACAGCAGGATTCTTCACCAATTCACGGCCGAAAACTACGGAATCCTGCCAAACATCGTTTTCGCACCGGAATTTATTGCCCCTTCGGAAAGCGTCATCTACCAGAAATATATCGCCCCGGTTGAAAAATCAACGCTGGAATATCTGGTTCTGCAAAAAGAATGTGACCGGCAGGCCCGGATACTGGAATTGCTCGAGATATTGTTCCAACACCTTGCGTCCGAAAAATATCACGAATTACAGGTTCGTAATCTCCTTTCGGAAGTATGGCTTATGATGACCGAACAGATTCCCCCGGCAATTGAAAAAGAACCGCACAAAAGCCGAAAGAATTTTTCCTATAACAGCGTCATGGTCATGATTCAGTACATCCAAAGCCACTATATGGAGACTATCTGCCTCGAAGATATAGCCGCCTCCGCAAATATCAGTAAAAACACGGCAATCCGCTACTTCCACGCAAATATCGGGATGTCGCCGATAGACTATCTGCTCAAATGCCGGATAAGCATTGCCTGCAAAATGCTGCGGGAAACTTCCGATAAAATATCACATATTGCAAATAGTGTCGGTTACGAAAACACCGGCTATTTTTGCAGACTCTTCCGCAGGCATACCGGCCTTTCCCCCAATGAGTACCGCCGCTTATAGCAGCAAAGACCCGCAGAAAAGGCATCCCGGAGGGAGCACAGTTTTCTTTGGAGGTACGCTTTCGCTCCGTGAAAAGCAGTAGCAGCGCTAAGCTCGTGAAAAACCTCGCTAAGCGCTGACGCTTTTCGAGGACCTCCAAAGAGAACTGTGTTCCCTCCGGGATGCCTTTTCTGCGGATTATCGAAAAAAATTTTAAAGAAATTTTCATTTTCCTCTTTACAAATCATACCAAATGCCGAGATAATATATATAAGTAAGTTTATTTATGAAACTGACACGAATGTCAAATAAAAATCAAAGGAATGGTTACTGTGAAAAATAAATTTTTCACAGGCAAACTTGTGCTTACGCCCAAATTCGCGGGCTGAGCAAGAATGGAGGTTAGGTTACTATGGCAATCGGTTTAAGGGGTCTCACTTCCGGTCTGGGTGATGTTTATTCCAGTCTGCTGAGTTCCGGTTTTTCTTCTTCCGGCGCCGGTTTGAGCGGTCTGGCAAACAGCAGCTTATTAAGCGATTACGCTTCTATTAAAAACGGAAGCTATGGCAGGATGTTAAAGGCCTATTATGCAAAACAGACAAAAGAAATGGACGACGAAGAAAGTTCCGTTTCCAATACCAAAGCAGGCAAAGACAGCGCGGCATCTTCTTCCGCCAAAGCTGCCCAGAAGAGCGCTTCCGAATTGAACAATCTGGATTACAGCGAAGAAAACATGGATAAGATATATGACAGCGTATCTTCTTTCGTAAAAGATTATAATTCCATGATTAAAAACGCTTCTGACAGCAATGTTGGAGCTGTGAAAAATCAGGCAAACCAAATGAATAATACGACTTATGCCAACTACAAGATGCTGGCAAAAGCGGGTATTACAATGAATGCGGACCGTACATTGTCCATTAATGAAAAGACCTTCAAAAAAGCGACCATGTCTACTTTGAAGACACTTTTCAAGGGCACAAATTCTTTTGCGGACCAGGTATCCAACAAAGCAAGCCAGATTTACAGGTATGCCAACAACGGCGTTTCCAACCTGTACAACAGGCAGGGGTCCCGCACATCGTTAGATACGTCATCCATACTGAACGGAATCATATAGTAATATAGCACATTTGCACATACGAAAAGCACCGGACATCCGGTGCTTTTCTTTTACTGTGCGCTGAGCGGCGCACATTTTCACTCTTTGTACTTATGCGAAAGGATTCTCCGTCGGATACGGATTGCTCTTCGGCTGATTGTAACCGATTTCACCGACTTCTACGCCGATATATTTGAATACTTCAAAGAGCGCTTTTCCGTAATGTCCGAATGCAACCGCCCCATGATGAGGATAATTCTTTTCAATCAACACATGACGATAGAATCTTCCCATCTCCGGAATTGCGAATACGCCGATGCCGCCGAATGATTTGGTCGCTACCGGAAGCACTTCGCCTTCTGCCACATAAGCGCGAAGGATATTGTCCGCCGTGCTCTGCAGACGATAGAATGTGATATCCCCGGGAACGATATCGCCCTCAAGCGTACCCTGTGTTACTTCTTCCGGAAGGCTTCTTGCCATAATCATCTGATATTCCATGCTGCACTTGGAAAGTTTCTTGGAGCATGTATTTCCACAATGGAAGCCCATGAAAGTATCCGTATACTGATAGTTAAACTTATTCTCAATCGCTTCCTTGTACATATCCTTCGGAACAGAGTTGTTAATATCGAGCAGCGTAACGATATCGTCGCTGACAGCTTCACCGATGAACTCGCTCAGACAGCCGTAAATATCTACTTCACAGGATACCGGAATGCCTCTTCCTGTCAGACGGCTGTTGACATAGCAGGGAACAAAACCGAACTGTGTCTGGAATGCCGGCCAGCATTTTCCTGCAATTGCAACATACTCTCTGTATCCTTTATGTTCTTCAATCCAGTCAAGCAGCGTCAGCTCATACTGTGCCAGTTTCGGAAGAATTTCCGGTTTGTTATTGCCTGCGCCAAGCTCCTCTTCCATATCCTTTACAACATCCGGAATACGGGAATCGCCTTCATGTTTGTTGAATGCTTCGAACAAATCAAGCTCTGAATTTTCTTCGATTTCAACGCCCAGATTATAAAGCTGTTTGATTGGTGCGTTACAAGCCAGGAAGTTCAGCGGACGAGGGCCGAAAGAAATAATCTTCAGGCTGGAAAGTCCTGCAATAGCGCGTGCAATCGGAACGAACTCATGAATCATTTTGGCACAGTCTTCTGCATCGCCTACCGGGTATTCCGGAATATAAGCTCTCACATTACGAAGTTTCAGATTGTAGCTCGCATTCAGCATACCGCAGTATGCGTCGCCACGACCCTGAATCAAATCGTTCTGGGACTCTTCCGCCGCCGCTACAAACATCTTCGGTCCTTCAAAATGTTTTGCAAGAAGCGTTTCGGAAATTTCCGGTCCGAAATTGCCGAGATAAACGCAAAGCGCGTTACAGCCGTTCTCCTTGATATCTTTCAGGGCATTGACCATATCGATTTCGCTCTCGATGATGCAGATGGGACATTCATAAATGTCAGCCGCATCATATGCCTTATTGTAAGCCTCTACCAGCGCTTTTCTTCTGTTGACTGCCAAAGATGCCGGGAAGCAGTCACGGCTTACCGCTACGATACCGATTTTTACTTTTGGTAAATTGTTCATAGAAAATATCCTCCTTTAACCGGTTCTACCGGTGATATACAAATGTACAAACTTATGTAATTTTATGAACGCCCGCCTTACAGACCGCAGAACCTCCCTGCGAAGCGTCCAATGTCGCGAGTGAAGAAGTTCTTCTCATATTATTCGCGAATATCCAGATTCTTTCCGACCAGCCCAATGTGCGCGCCTGCATCCAGTCCGCCCTCTGCGTGGCCGATTAGCCATTTGTTCTGTGCGGCGATAAGCGCGTCTTCCCAACCTTCATGCGTATTCTGTAACGGATAATTTGTACCGGCCGGCAAAACAATGCCAACCTTGAAGCCTCCGTCATTTGCGCTGCAAGGCGCGTAATGAAGGGTGGTCGCATAAATTTCCACCGCTGTGCCTTCCGGTACGAGAAAAGCCTCCATCAAAGACGTATCATAGGTAAAATCATCCGTGATATCCTGCTGCATACCGACAATCAGAACAGCATCCGTTGCCGCCACATTGATTTCCGAGCTTCTGTGATATTCGATTGCATTCAACTTATAGTTGTGTCCGTTGCAATAACCGATTTCAATGGGCAGCTCGCCATAAGTTTTCTTCTGAAGCTCTTTCGCCGCAGCCGTCGCCTCCAGCGCCGCAATTGACGGCTCATAAGCAACCCCTTCCGGAAGAGGCGTTTCCTTCTTAATCGCTTCCACCAGGTCGCTGAAATCAATTCCCTGAATCACTCTGCCGTATCTGCGGAAAGAGGGGTCTGTAATCTTTTTAATTTCCATACACTTTGTACTCCTTTCTTTTATCTCTATAACCATACCCGGCCATACTTTATTTCCGGCCTGATTTACTGAATCTTATCGAACAACTCTCTGCATGCCGGATAAATTTCCCTAAACTGCTGATAACGCGCCTCGTATTTCTCTACCAGTTCCGGCGCAGGCTCTACCGTATCAATTACTTTAACAATTTTAGCCGCCGCATCTTCAACGCCCGCATACTCGCCGCAGGCAACCGCCGCCAGCATCGCACCGCCCATCGCCGGTCCTTCTTCGCTTTCAATAATGTCAACTTTTAAATTCAGGACATTTGCGATTATCTTTTTCCACAACGGACTCTTCGCGCCGCCGCCGCAGATTTTCGTTCTGTCAATTTGAATGCCAAGCGACTTCGCCACTTCGAAAGAATCCCGCAGCGCAAAGGCTACGCCTTCCAAAACAGCCTGTGTCATATCGGCTCTTGTCGTGTCCATCGTCATGCCGATAAACGTACCTCTCGCATTCGGATTATTATGCGGAGAACGTTCTCCCATCAGATAAGGCAGGAAGTAAACATGATTTTCTCCAAGCTTCGTAATCTCTTTCTGCTGCGCGCCGTAATCGTTTGTTCCGATGATATCGTCCATCCACCACTTGTTGCAGGAAGCCGCGCTCAGCATACAGCCCATCAGATGATAATGGCCGTCGGCATGTGCAAAAGCATGTAATGCGTTGTATTTATCCACACCGAATTTATTGGAAGAAATGAAAATCGTTCCGCTTGTCCCGAGTGAGATATTGCACATTCCATCCCCGACCGTTCCGGTTCCTACGGCTGCCGCCGCGTTGTCGCCCGCTCCGGCCGCCACTTTGACATCTGCGGAAATTCCGAGCTCTTCCGCAACCGACGGAAGCACCGTTCCAACGGTCTCATAACTTTCGAAAATTTTTGCAAGCTGTTCTTCTTTTACGCCGCAGATATCGCACATTTCCTTTGACCAGCAGCGGTTCTTCACATCAAAAATCAACATGCCGGAGGCATCCGATACATCGGTACAATGCACGCCTGTCAATTTATAGGCAATGTAATCTTTCGGCAGCATAATTTTATGTATTCTCGCAAAATTCTCCGGCTCCTTATTCTTTACCCAGAGAATCTTCGGTGCGGTAAATCCGGTAAAAGAGATATTTGCCGTATATTCGGACAGTTTTTCTTTTCCAATCACATTGTTCAGATAATCACATTCCTCATAAGTTCTTCCGTCATTCCACAAAATGGCCGGTCTGATGACTTCATCGTTCTCGTCAAGAATCACAAGACCGTGCATCTGTCCTCCAAAACTGATTCCGGCTACCTGACTCTTATCGAAATCCTTTAACAGTTCCTTGATTCCGGCAATTGTCTGAGCATACCAGTCTTCCGGCTTCTGCTCCGACCATCCCGGATTCGGAAAATACAGGGGATATTCTTTCGAAACAATATTCCGTATTTCCCCCTGGCTGTCCATCAAAAGTAATTTGACCGCCGATGTTCCCAAATCTACGCCTATATACAGCATTGTAACCCTCCTTCATCTTCTCCCCCGCAGACAAGCCACCCCTGAAAACATACTGAATGAGGCATTATGTGCACGGGCACGTTTCTTTTATCATACCCTTTCTTGCGTAGAAAGTCAACAACTCCTCGGCAAGCTGACGGGGCATCCAACTTGCGACGCATTGGAGCTGCGGGGTATGTGACCCTCGCGGCAGCCGTCCGGAAACGCGCCTCTGCCGGAAAATCATGCGCCGGCCAGAGGCCCTGCTGTTTCATTTGACTTGTTTACATTATTTATGGTAACGTTAGATAAGCAAAAGAAACCACACCTGGAGAAGCTCATGGCAACCATTAAAGAAATCGCGGCGCTGGCCGGCGTATCGAGGGGCACGGTAGACCGTGTCTTAAATCACCGCGGCGCAGTCCATCCCAAAACAGCGGAAAAAATACTGGAAATCGCTCAGGCGCTCGATTACAGGCCGAACAGAGCCGGTATTGTTCTCGCTGCCCAGAAACGGAAACTGAAACTCGGCGTCGTGCTTCTCGGCAGAGGAAATCCGTTCTATGAAGACGTGCTCCTCGGCATCCGTGAAAAAGCCGCCGAACTGGAAAGTTACAATTGTACCGTGCTTATCCGGCAGACCGACTACGACCGGGAAGAGCAGCTTGCCGCCATCGACGAACTCCTGTCCGAAGGCATAAACGGGCTTGCCCTTTCTCCTTACAACGCTAATGCAGTCCGCCGCAAAATCAATGAATTATATGAAAAAAACATTCCTGTCGTCACGTTAAATACCGATATCGAAAATTCCAGGCGGATTGCCTATGTGGGCTGTCATTATTTTCGTTCCGGACAGACCGCCGCGGGGCTGATGCGGCTGATGACTTCCGGTCAGGTATATACAGGCATCATTTCAGGCTCCGGCAATGTTCTCTGTCATACGGAACGCATCGCCGGCTTTAAAGACGTCATAAAAGCCTGTGAAAACATCCATATATCCGCCACGATTACAAACCAGGACGATGATTTTGAAAGCTATGAAATGACCGCCCGGCTTCTAAAATCCCATCCGGAAATCAACGCGCTCTATTTTACCGCGGGAGGCGTTTATGGAGGCTGCCGCGCCGTCATCGAATCCGGACGTCAGTATGATATTAAAATCTTTACATATGATTTGGTGGAAACAACCAAAAAGCTGATAGAAAAAGGGCTGATTGCAGCAACCATCTGCCAACAGCCCGTATTACAGGGTTCGAAACCCCTTGATATTCTGTTTGCCCATCTGACAACGGGAGAATCTCCTCAGTCGGAATACAATTATGTGGATATTGACATCCGCGTCAAAGAGAATTTGTAATAAAACTTTCTTCAAACTCATCCGCAGGCGCCGGCCTTCCGAACAAATATCCCTGAATCAAATCCGGCCCTGCCTGTTTCATTTTCTCCAGTTCATGTGAAAACTCGATTCCTTCCATGCACACGTTTGACCCGACACTGTGTATCATATTAATTAAATGACAGATGATGGTATAGTCATATTCGTTCTGTAACGCCTGTAAAACAAAACTTCTGTCCAGTTTAATCGTTTTGGCCTCAATCTCTTTCAGATAACGCATATTGGAATAACCCGTTCCGAAATCGTCGATTGCCAGGTTAATCTTCTTTTCTTTCAGGTCGCGGAACAATTCCTGAATCCGGTTATCCGTTTCAATATATCCGCTCTCCGTCAATTCCAGAACAAGACTGTCCGGTGTAATGCCCACTTCTTTGATGCACTGTTCGACATCATTCATCAAATCGCTTTTATGCACCTGTACATAGGACAAATTCACGTTTACATGAAATCCTGGAATGATTGCCTGCCACTTCTTACACATACCGGCCGCTTCCCACAGGACATACCGCCCCACCGGAATAATCAGGCCGCTCTCCTCCATAATCGGAATCATCACCGCCGGAGATACATTTCCATATTTTTCACTGTTCCACCTGAGAAGCGCCTCCGCGCCCACTACCTTATAAGTATCGGCATTGACAATCGGCTGATAATAAACCTGAAAACCGTGAAAATTATTGGCAATATCACGCCGAAGCTCTTTTCTGATATCCAGCTGCCGCAAATACTGGCTGTAATCTTCCTGGCAAAACAACGCCATTTGATTCTTTCCGTTCCGCTTCGCCTCGTTTAGCGCAAATTCCGAAAGCCGCATCAGCTCGTCGCTTTTCTTTCCTGCAAAGTTCTCATGCAGTATCCCCGCAGAAATCGTATAAAATTTGCTGTAATCATTTTCACGCACGACGGTTGCTACACGGGCGCAAATCTGTTTATAGACTTTCCTCGGGTCGGCTTCCGACCCGGATGCAGCATCCAGAATCATAAATTCATCCGCCACGAGCCGGTAAACATCAACCTTCTCCGACACCGTATCCAAAATACATTTTGCCATCTTATACAGTATTTCATCGCCTGCTTCAATGCCGTCTTTTTCATTGATTTCCTTAAAATTATCGATGCCGATTCGCATACAATAACGGATGGACTCCGGCCTGTCCCGCAAAATTTCTTCCGCATCCAGCCGGAACCGCGTCTCCCTGCGCAGTCCGGTGACATTATCGGCTTTCGCCTTTCTGCCAAGTTCCGTAATTTTTCCGACAAGCAGCTTATGCCCGTCCACTCCGGTTACAACCGTTCCCCGGCAGCTTATCCACATAACCCGGCTGTCCCTGCTAATCCAACGATATTCCAGGTCATGAACCGTCTGTTCTCCCGAAGCGCATTTCGTAATGTCCTCCACGACCATCTGATAATCGGACGGATGAATAACTTCCTTCAATGCTTCCGTACAGTTTTCGATTCGCGTAGACGAAAGGTTGACCCTTTCGGTCAACTTCTCCGGAATCATATAAACATCAGATGCAAGGTCCAGTATGAACAGATATGCTTCCGATGACTTCTGCAGTACATCCATATAGGATTTAATCTGTTCGAGCGACATGTTTTGTAAATCTTTTTCCCCCATACAACCCTTTCCCGTTTCCGTAACGTAAGTCTCCCCGCGTTTACAGCTTTTTCCATCCCCTGACAAAAAACGCAAGCCCCGCGGCTTGCGTTCCAAGAATTTACTTCGTAAATTCTTGACTGCCCCCCGCTGCTTTTACTGCATTTTCTATCCCTGACAAAAAACGCAAGCCCCGCGGCTTGCGTTCCAAGAATTTACTTCGTAAATTCTTGACTGCCCCCCGCTGCTTTTACTGCATTTTCTATCCCTGACAAAAAACGCAAGCCCCGCGGCTTGCGTTCCAAGAATTACAGCGTAATTCTTATTGACGTTTTGCTACGCTGTGACGTAACTTACTAAATACAATAAAAAAATATAACCTGCCTGTCCATATTTCCCTCATCAAACAAAAAAATTCGAAAAATCGCTTCTGGCAGGTTCCTGTGTCCCTACTTTAATATTACTCACTCCGGCCGGAACTGTCAACATGGAAAAGCCGAAAACCGCTGAAAAAAAATTTACTTCGGGTTGATAAAAACATGATTTTTTGATACAATGGGAACATCTTTAAAAAGGCAGCATCCTGCGAGAAAGGTATGGATATCATTATGAATAAAAAGAAAGTTGTTGTATCGCTTGGACACGAAGCATTAGGCTACACCACACTGGAACAGTGGGATGCCGTAAAAATAACCGCAAAAGCGCTTGCCGACTTGGTGGCAGCCGATTATCAGCTGACAATTACCCACAGCAACGGCCCTCAGGTCAGCATGATTCATAAAGCAATGACAGAGCTTCGACGCGTCTATATCGACTATACCCCTGCGCCGATGTGTGTCTGTTCCGCAATGAGCCAGGGTTATGTCGGCTATGATATCCAGAATGCCCTGCGCACCGAGCTGCTTGCCCGCGGTATTTCCAAACCTGTCAGCACGATTTTGACACAGGTAACCGTAGACCCTTATGACGAAGCATTTTACGAGCCGACAAAAGTCATCGGAAGATATATGTCCAAAGAGGACTCCGAAACAGAAATCAAAAAAGGAAATTATGTCTTAGAAGAGCCCGGCAAAGGATTTCGGCGTGTCGTAGCCGCACCCAAGCCTATTGATATCGTGGAAATCGACGCTATCCGCACACTGGCGGATGCCGGTCAGGTTGTCATTGCCTGCGGCGGCGGCGGAATCCCTGTCATTGAGCAGAATCATGTGCTGAAGGGGGCGTCTGCCGTTATCGAAAAAGACTCCATCGCCGGCAAACTGGCAGGAGACCTGAAAGTGGATGAACTGATTATTTTGACGAGCGTTCCTTTTGTTTACCGGAATTTCGGCAGAGAAGACCAGACACCCATTGACCATATGAATATCGCCGAAGCGAAAGAACTGATTGCGCAGGGCGAATTTGAAGAAGGCACGATGCTTCCTAAAATTGAAGCTGCGATTTCCTATCTGGAAACCGTACCGGAAGGAAGCGTTCTGATTACGTCCCTTTCCGCAGTATCCGATGCGATAAAAGGCAAAAGCGGAACCGTCATCACGCGTTAATCATACTATTGCTCATATAAAGCAGTCTGAAACAGTGACTTTAAAGCGCAGGCCGTCAAGCTTGCGCTTTTCTTTCCGACGCTTTCTTTGCTTTTTTCTTTGCCCCTTTCTTTATTCTGACTTCACCCTTTCTTTACTCTGACCTCTCTCTTTCTCCCACTCCATAGAATGCTTTCCATTCCTCCATCGTCAGCCGTCCTGTGTGCCACCATGTATCACAGTCTTCTTCAGGCGTTACAATCCGATTGGATACATATTGAAAACTGCCGTCCTGCAGCGGTCTCACCACGACTTTATGCGTAAATGCTTTCGCCTTATTCTCATACGGATAGACTGCATTGACGGTCATCTCAATCGTACCGTCCGCTTTCTCTTCATATCCGACCACTTCCGGATAAGGAATATCAGAATATCCGGTTTCATAAAACCCTCTCGGCCGGTATTCATATGCTTTTTCCGACGCTGCATAAAATGTCCTGGAGCGCAGCACATCCTGTTCTATCTTAAAATGCCGCATAATGACGACTTCAAATTCCTTTTCCGGTACGGAATAAACGATTCCGGCATTCGGGTTCCGCGCCATTACATAAGGACTTTCATATCCGGTCGCATCAGCATACATCCGGTCAAACAAGTCATAAAAATCCAAATCCGAAAAATCGTCCTCACTCCAATCCGTCAGAAACAGATTGTTCTGACGATAACCGACCGGAAGAATATATTGCCGATTCAATTCACGGCACGTCTCATCAAGCGGCGCCACCCGCAGCGCAGCGTGATCCGGCTCGTCATCCATAACAAGCACATAGGATTCCGCCATACCATAAGTTCCTCCAAACAGCAGATACCCTTCTTCCGTATACTGCCACACATCCGCGGGATATGCGGCCGCGCTCCTGTTCCTCAGAAATCCCTTTTCATATTGCGCATACCGCCTGACAACGTCTACCGCGCCTTTTGACGTCCTTAAATCATACTGAACCAGTCCGCCCGCATAATCCGGTACGATAATCGTCACCGTTCCCGTTTCACCGGCTTCCACCGTTTCGCAAAATTGAAGAACCATTTCCGGATTGACCATATCCACCTGATTCCGGCTGTCCACCGCCGCATAACCCGCTTCTCCCAGTCCGGCGACAATCTTGTGCATTATCTCCAGACTTCCCGGCCTTTCCGTCCGGGCTGCATTTTCATATACGGCCCGGTATACCACCGGAAAACGGAGTTTCTTTAAATTATCCCATATCACTTCTGCGACAGGTCTTTGCTCCGCCGACATATACGCCGTTTCTGCTTCTTCGGCTCCCGCATCGCCGGCACAACCGACAAAAGTCATGGCAGGCAGCACAATAACAAGCAGCACACAAAAAAGAAAAAGCTTTCTGTTCCCGATTATTTTAAAAATTACATTTGTAAAATTTGGGTGCATTCTATCACCATTCTTTCTCGCGACTCTCAATCCGCGGACTTTGGGCCGCAGCCATAACTTCCGGGGAGAAATTCTCCTGGCACTTGCCTCCGAAACGATATCCGGGTATAATAATAGCATATGCGCGAAAGGACTACAAGAACATGATATATGCAGCGATTGCCGCCATCATCTTTTTTCTGGATATGGGAATTAAAAATCTGATAGAACAAAAAATGCCGGAGGGCGAAGAAAAAACGCTCGGAAACGGCCTTTTTCTACTCCGAAAGTATCACAATAAAGGGGCTTTCCTGAATATGGGAGAGAAAAAAAGCGGATTTGTTGCCATTCTGTCCATCGCGCTGACTCTGGCAATGACCGTTCTTTTTCTTGCGACTTTCAGCTGTAAAGGCAGCCGTCTGTTAAAAAGCGGACTTGCGCTTTTGCTCGGCGGCGCATACAGCAACACTTATGACAGAATGCGCCGTCACTATGTCGTTGATTATGTAAGTTTTCCGGTCAAAAACAAATATATTCGCAATATTGTCTTTAACATCGCTGATTTCTGTATTATAATCGGAGCTTTGCTGATGGTTCTCGGAAGCGCTTTTTTTCTTGATTGAAATCCACTTATTTCATTTTTTCAGTTTTCTGACATTTACCCTGTTTTTTGAATATGATATAATCATTGACGGAGCAGATACCCGCAGGAAAGGAGATTCCCATGCCGCTTCCATTAAAAGCCGGTTATAACTTCAACTATGCACGCACCTGGCATCCGCCTTTTTTCGAAATGAACGCCGCCGAAGCTTATACGGATTTTTACGGTCTTTCTTTTTTAATAAGCGGTGAGGTTCTTACCTATTCTACCGAATGCGCAACAATACTCGGTGAAGGCGATATCAGCTTTTTACTTAAAAACCGCTACTGCCGTTCGACTTATATATCGGATAAACCGCGGGAAAACATTCTTTTAAAGTTTACGGACAATATGGTTTCCGAGCTGCTTCCGATTTTGGGTGTGGATAATTTCAACGACTATTTCGAAGACCATCCTACCTATATCCACTTGACCAGACCGAAGCGGGAGAAAGTCTCTGCAATCATGAAAGAAATGGAAATGGAGTGGAATTCCTATAATGAGTATTCCGAAATTCTTCTGAAGGGCCTTCTTCACCGGCTGCTTGTTCTGCTTCTGAAAGAACACAGCCCCGACGAAGCCGCCCAGACTCCGGACCCGAAGAAAAATGTCTGTCTTTTTCAGGCAATAGAATATGTTAAAGCACACCTGCACGAAAGCCCTTCCTTGAAAAAAGCGGCGGAACATGCGAATATCTCCGCTTCGTATCTGTCCAAAATATTTATCAGCCACCTGCATACACCCTATTCCACGTTCCTTTTGAACGAAAAGATTCTGTATGCGCAGAAGCTTCTCGCCGGTTCTTCCCTGACAATGGAAGAAATTGCCGACAAAGCCGGCTTTTCAAGCAATACCTATTTCAGCGACTGCTTCAAACGAAGGACAGGACTCACTCCGCTGCAATTCCGAAAATCGTACAATTAGAAGAACGGTTGATGCCAGGAACTGCTATGCAAAACTTTTTATACCAGAAAGAAAAGAAAGGTAAGAAACAATGCCGCTTCCACTGAAACCAGGATACCACTTTCATTACAGCCATATTCGCCGCCAGCCCCATTACGAAATGCCCGCAGCCGAAGCGTACACGGACTTTTATGGCATTTCCTATATGCTGGACGGCGAACGACTGATTTATTCCCCTACTTTTACGGCCATTGCACAGGCAGGCGATATCATTTTCATTCCCAGATATGTATACCGCCGAAGCAGCTATATCGCCAATAAACCTTATGAGCATATTTTGCTCAAATTTTCGGATTGTATGGTCGATGACCTTTTTCAGACAATCGGCATCGAGAGTTATAACGAGCTGTGCACCGAACACGTCATTCATCTTGAGAAAAGCACACAGGACAGCGTTCTTGCCATTCTGCATGACATGGAAAAAGAATGGAACTCTTACAATAAATATTCCGAACTGCTTTTAAAAGGACTGCTGAACAAACTGATTATACTCTGCCTGCGGGAGCGTATTATCGGCGGTGTTAATGCTGCGCATCTGGAAAAAAAGCATGACTGCCTCGCGGATGCGATTATTTATATCAAAACACACCTGCGCGAAAGCCCTTCTCTGGAAGAAACCGCAAAACAGGCCAATATTTCCTCTTCTTATCTGTCCAAATTGTTTACAAACCATCTGAAAATATCCTTTTCAGAGTTCGTCATCAATGAGAAGATATCGTTTGCCCAAAAACTTCTGGCGGACTCTCATCTCAGCATGACAGAAATTGTGGGCGAAGCCGGCTTTTCCAGTCATTCCTATTTCAGCGATTGTTTCAAACGCAATACGGGAATGACACCGCTGCAGTTTCGGAAGCTGTTTCAGAAAACCTGACCGGCAGCTTTTAACCTCCGAGTTCCATCTGCTTCCTGTACATCTGCGCATAGCGTCCGCCGAGCGCCATCATTTCTTCATGTGTTCCCTGCTCTGCAATTTCAACTTTTTCCAGCAAAATAATCAAATCCGAATCCCGAATCGTCGAAAGACGGTGGGCTATGATGACCGATGTGCGCTCCTCGCATTTTCCTCCAGGAATTTTTTGTTTTCGTTTGTCCGGCATCCTGTTAAATTATTATTTTAGGCGGACTTTTACCGCTGTTTATGGAGAAAATAGGAAAAAGCAACTTAAAGTGGCAGAATTGTCAGCCTTGAATGATAGACATTCCGCGCCACTATGATACGATAAGTGGGAGCAGGGAGGAAAAAAATATGACATTTGGAGAAAAGTTATATAAGTTGAGAAAGTCACAGGGACTTTCGCAGGAAGCATTGGCGGAAAAATTAAATACAAGCAGACAGGCAGTCAGCAAATGGGAGAATAACAATGGGTATCCCGAAACAGAAAAAATAATTTTAATCAGCAAAATTTTTCAGGTAACGTTAGATGACCTCTTGATTGATGACAGGTCGATTGATTCCGATAACGATAAAAATTTGCAGGCAGAAACGCAGGGATTCTATGTAAGCAGAGAAACGGCAAATGGCTTTCTGTTCTATTACAAAAGAAAATTTTTATTATTGAGTGCAGCGTGCGGAGCTGCATTAGGCTGCAACTCCATATCCTTTACTTCTTCGGAGCATTATTTTTTTACTTCCAGCATTGCGCCAATGCTTACGACCGTATCTATTATGCTGTTACTCGCGATTATAATTTATATTGCTTTAAAACAAAATCCTTATAGGGCCCTTCGAAAGAAAGAACTTGTGTTTGCAGAAGAAGTACGAAAAGAAATACAAGATGAATTTCTTAAAATGAGGAAAATGTTGATTGGCGGGATTGCGCTTGGCCTTTTGCTGTTTGTAACCGTTGGCTGCTGTTGGGGGCTCCCCGTATTTGGAAATATGGAATATGTGGATATCCTCTTTTGTATTATATTCTCCATGATTTTAAGCGGTGTCGGCTGCTTTATTACTTTTTTCTGTATTGGAATTTACTGGTCTTATACCATCCTGCTCCAAAATCAACAGCATCAGAATATCTGAAAAACCGGATTACAAAAACATCAAAAAGTTCAGCTTTCAGTCTGAGCAAAGAAAGGCAGGATATTATGACAAAAAATCATTTTATTGAAGTAAAAAATCTTATTAAACATTATGGCACGGGAAACATACAGGTAACTGCTGTTGACAATGTAAGTTTCCATGTAGATAAAGGCTCCTTTATCGGGATTATGGGCGCTTCCGGCTCAGGCAAAACGACCCTGTTAAATATCCTTTCTGCCATAGACAGAATGTCCGACGGTCAGGTCCTTTACGATTCGACAGACATTTCAGAAATGACCGAAGATGAATTGTCGGATTTTCGACAAATCAATCTTGGATTTATTTTTCAGGACTATAATCTTTTAGATACATTGAATATTGAAGAAAATATTATGCTTCCGTTGATTCTTTGCAGACAGAAATCGAGCAAGCGCCATTTGAAGGAAGAAACAGAACGCCGCGTAAAGCATTTATCAGAAACTTTACATATCGGGGATATTTTAAATAAATTCCCTTATGAAGTGTCCGGCGGGCAAAAACAGCGGGCAGCCTGTGCAAGGGCGCTTATCAACAATCCGAAACTGATTCTTGCCGATGAGCCAACAGGGGCATTGGATTCAAACTCATCCGCCATGCTTCTTCATACTTTACAGACTATGAACCAAAAATTAGGCGCAACCATTTTAATGGTGACGCATGATGTGTTTTCAGCCTGTTACTGTGAAAAAATTTTATTTTTAAGCGACGGTAAAATATACGCCGAATTAAAACGGGGAAATGCTGGCAAAAGAGATTACTTAAACCGGATTCTTGACATGCAGTCTGAAATAGGAGGGCAAACTATTTATGATGAATAAACTTGCATTACGAAATGCCTGCAGATTATGGAAAGATTATCTGCATTATTTTCTGACTTTGTGTATGATAACGGCTCTCATTTTTTCTTTTCATTCTCTCCTGTTTTCAAAGGATATTTACGAAATGATTCATTTTGGCGAAAATGGAGAACTTTCCACCGCAGGAATCATGTTGGTTATTTTTATGACAGTTTCCACAGCGGCAATTCTTATTATAGTTGCCTGGTTGATAAATTATATGACGCGTTTCATTTTGGAAAAAAGAAGCCGTGAATTTGCCGTTTATTTATTATCCGGAATGAAGAAAAAACAAATTTCATCTCTTTATATGAAAGAAAATTTCTGTCTCGGCATATTTGCACTTTTGGCCGGACTGCTTCTGGGAAGCGGGTTACAACAAATATTATTCTTTGTTTTTTATAAAAGTATCGGGAAAAATTACAGAATAGATATGGAAATATCGGCAACGGGCATTTTTTTGACAATTATCCTTTACGGGGCATGTTTCATGGCTGCTCTTTTTCGGAATAAGACAAAATTTTCCGGAATGGAAATTATCGGCCTGATTAATATGGATAAACAAAATGAGACCGTAAACGAAAAAAGAAACTCTCTGTGGCAATGGCTATTCTTTATTTCCGCAGGAAACATATTACTTTTATATTTTCTTATTTTCACCGGCCGGATGACAAAGTGGACGGCCGCCTTTGAAATGATTGGACTTCTCTTTACGTTTTATTGTTTCTATCTTGGACTTTCGGCTTTTCTGATGAACTATATAAAAAATAAAGGGAACCTGATTTATGATAGAAACTGTCTGTTCTTGATGCGACAATTTTCTTCTAAAACACAAAATACCTGTTTTGTGTTAGGGACACTGAGCCTGTTATTTATGTTTGCTTTAACAGGAAGCTCTCTTGCATTGATGCTGAGTGATTATCAAAATAAACAATTAGACGTAGAATATCCGTTTGACATTATTATCATCAGCGACAATACGGAAAATGATTTTTCCAACGAAGAAGCTATAATAAAGGAAAATACAACTCCACAGACTATTTTGAAATACTGTGTTTATCAAAACGGAACAAATGATATGGTCGATTACCTGTATCAAAATTTAAGGTTATTTTCAGATAAAGACAGAAATCCGGTTATGGCGGAAGGCAGAAAAACCGTTGCCTATTACGATTATGACGTCTATATGGGAATTACCGATTATAACAGCCTGCGGAAAATGCTCGGCTTAACGCCGGCTGCCTTACAGGATGGCCAGTATTTCATCCATATGCCAAACAGAGTATATCAGGAAATCAAAGACAAAAACATCCAGCCTCAGAACAGCCTGCATACAGGACTTGATTTCGCCGGGTTTCAAACCGAAGGCTTTGCACAAAACGGGCATAACGGAACGGATTTTTTACTGGTTGTGCCGGACGAAAAACTGGCGGAAATGAAAAAATATTTTTCACTTATGGCAGTTATGGCAAACGGAAATGTGCCAGAAAATTTATCAGAATATTTGTATGAATCCGCCGGAAAAACAAGAGGATATGATGAGCTTTCCGATTATATCAAAATCGGAAGTGAGGAGCTTTTTTTAATGCCTGCCGCAATACAGGTAAAAAGCCGGGAAGTCCTGGAACTTAAGTTTTTAATGAGTGCCCTGTCATTCCCGCTGTTTTATACCGGACTGGTCTTTTTGTGTGTGGCGTTTACTGTCCTATCCGTCCAGCAGTTAAGCGATTCCAATAAGTATAAATTCCGTTATCAGATTTTAAATAAACTGGGCATGGGAAAAAGAAAAATCAGAAAAATTGTAGCAAAACAATTATTTTTCTATTACTTATGCCCGGTTATCCTTTCGGCCGCCATCAGCGCGGTATTTATCCTATATGCCGGACGACAATTTGTGGCCTACACAGGAATCCGCACAGAATGGATTTTATACTTTTGTATTTCATTGGTCAGTTTTGTTGGAATATATATTTTGTATTATGCCATAACGTATTACCAGTTTTATAAAAATATTGAGCCATAATTGAAAAATCGCATTTTCCATGCAACACTTTCATGACCATGCTTTCATGACACGCGCTTTTATAACCCCATTTGCAGACTTTCCCCGGAAATGATATACTGGACGCAGGCTATGGAAAGGCATGGTGACCGCTATGAAAATAATAGACGCACACATCCATCTCTGTCAAAGTCTGAACGGCTTTGGCGCAAAAGGAGAGCTTCGCTGCATCGGCGGCGGATATGTAGAATATGCGGACGGAAGCACCTTTCAGATGTTTCCTTCCGAACTGGGTGAAGACAAAGTGACCCCTGAAGCTGTTCTTTCGCTTATGGACAGAGAAGGTATTGAAAAAGCCGTAATGCTTCAGGGTAATTTTATAGGTCCTCAGAATCTCTATACATGGGAGGCCATGCAAAAATATCCGGACCGCCTCACAGGCGCGGCATGTTATGACCCTTTTTGCAGAAAATATAAAGATGTCCGCAGACATCTCTTTGAAGAACTCGGATTTCCTGTTGTGAAGTTTGAAGTCAGCGACGGAAGCGGCCTCATGAGCTATCACGAAGAGTTTGCTCTGGACGGGAAAATGATAGATGAACAGCTCCGCTATGCAGCGGCGTTGGGATTGACCGTGGTGTTCGATATCGGCCGGCATGGAGGCTGCTGCTGGCAGGCAAAGCAGCTGGCTGCGGCAGCCGGACGTTATCCAGTCTTACAGTTCGTCGTCTGCCATCTTCTGGCTCCTCAGGGGCGAAGTTATGAAAATGACTGGCGGGAAGCCATGAAAATGCTGAATCTTGACAATGTAGTCTTTGACCTCGCCAGCCTGAGCAGCAATCAGAGGCCCGAACCATATCCCTATCCTACCGCCATATGGTTTATAAAAGAAGCGATGCACATTCTCGGGGCAGACCGCATGATGTGGGGAAGCGACCTGCCCAGTAACCTTTGCGGGGATACTTACCGGCATCTTTTTGGCTATATTCTGGACAGCTCTGCATTTACAGAAAGCGAGAAGGAGTCCATGCTCTGGAGGACTGCGGAGAGGATTTATTTTGGAGGGGCGTGAACTACTGCATAGCGGCCTTTATTCATTGCAATTTCCACCGTGCTATTTTGCGGAATAAAAGTTTTCGGGACCATTTCAAGCTTACCAATCTGCAGACTTCCATCTCCAATATCCACAGACTGGCTCTCCCAATTTTTCACACAAAGACTGAATAATTGTCCTGATTTTTCCTACTGAATATTGGAAAAATTTAGGTTGGGAATTAGAAAAAGGCTATCCGTATGATTGGGTAGCCTTTTCCATCTTTTCTTATACGCTTTATCTAATAGTCTATTACCACTGTTGACTGTTCTAAACGGGTATTTTACTGATTATAATCGGCATAAAACGAATAATATGCTATACCACCATACCCATTATCAGCATCCCATTCAGCTTTAATCTCATAGATATGTCCACCCGGCTTCAACGTGATTCCGTTTCCGTCAATATCCACATTCTCGCTCTCTGCGTCTAAATTACCAAGATTTTCATCACTCCAACACTGTACGCTTAATATTCTGTCGGGTTTTTCAGTAAAATTTAAAACAGCAACTTGTTCAGCGGTCTCAAATTTGACGAGTAAATCCTCACAGTCCAATGGATGTGCACTGTCGGCATCGAATGATGTGGCTGTGCCATCGGCATTCATCTTTTGCCAAGAAAAAGTACCTAACAGGGTGTCGATAGAGGTATTATCGCTTATAACAGCTAATGCGGGTGGTTCTTCCAAAATTATATTGGCATTTTCTTCGTTCAGTAATCTGTTTGCATAACTGTTAAGCGCCTCACATGGCTCATATTTGGTCTTATAACCTATGCCGTCAATCACAAGAAACGGATTATACGCCATGATGCTTGTCTGCGTTCCATCCGTCATGTTTAATGTAAAGATAACACCTTGTCCGCTATACTCTTTGTAAGAATTATCCTCATTATAGATAACGACATCTTTCAAATATTCAACCAGTTCCTTTTTCTCTATAATTTGAACCGTCTTATCTGGTGGTGCCAGCCGTACGGTTGCCGATACGATTTGAGACGAATCCAAATTCTTGTACGGTTTTTTTCCTCTACCAATAAATAATGCTGTCCCCACAACACATAGAATCAATATGCACAAAGAAACAATACTGCATAATTTCTTTTTCATAGTTATAATCCTCCCAAAAATATATTTTATATTATACATTACCCAAGTGTATATTTCAATGCAGGGTAAATAATCGGGATGTATTTTTATACATTAAAAATATATATTTATAGGCTCGTTTTCAGTGGGTACACAATTTCGAAAAGGGAGAAAATAAATACAGATATCATTTCACAACTATTGTAATAGCCTAATTTTTCACAGGCAAGTAATTCATCATACTGCTGCAAAATATGTTGTTTGGAAAATTGTTCTCTATTTTCTCTTTTCATATGTACAGACCTCATAAATTCTTTGTATATCCTAATATAAAAGCTGCTTAGCACAGTTTTAACACTGCGCCAAACAGCTACATTTTACCTTACATACAATAAGTTTCTACCAGTTCTATAATTTCCTGATTCGTCGGTGTCCTATTATCATCTTTTTTATAATAAATCGTTAGCAGATACACTTCCTCATCATCCCGGACAGCATAATAAATAATCCGATACCCATTGGACTGCCCTGGTATCTGTATTTGCTGTTCTGACTTTGAAAGTATGCCCATCATATTCCGTCTTGCCATAATTATTAATACAACATCTTCAATACCATTGACCTGGATTTATTACTTACACAGGACAAATGAATACCGTCTTTCTTCTTCCGCCGTACCCTCAGCAAAAACATTTTAACCAAATCAACAAAACCCCTTATTTTTTCGACTCTTTTCATTACGTCCTCGCCAACACCTCAAACGTCCGGCTGATGTTCATCTTGCCGTAACCCCACCGTTCATCCGGATAAGTGACATTGCTCTCCCGCACCGCTCCCCGGATAAAATTGCTCTTAATCGTCCGGCTTTCCACGAACGGCGCATAACCTTCCACAATGGCCCATTCCATGAACTGAGCCACGCAGCCCGCCGTTAACGCAGCCGCCATACTGGAACCGCTCCGGTTTCCGAGAACGGATGCAATCTGTACGCCGGGCGCCGAAAAATCCGGCTTAATCGTATCATCGGAGGTAAATCCTCTGCCCGATTCGGAAAACCAGCTGCCGGTTATGCCATTATATGCCGAGACCGTTATGACACCCTGGGCATTGGAAGGCTCTGTCAAGGTAACATTCGGGTCCGGTTCCAGAAAATGCACGCCGCCGTCGATGAATGCTTCAATCGGCAGCCAGAGATGAAAGCGGCCGGAACTGCGGACGCGTTCCTGTGCCGCAGGCGTCACCGTAATTGTCCAGATGCCCGGAGTCGGATTCTGAAAGCGGAAAAAAATCATCTCATTCCCGGATAACTTTTCAATCAGGGAAAGTCCTGTATAAATTTTCGTCCGGTCAAACAGAAAGGTATAGTTATTATCGACTCCGCTTCGAAAATCAATGTTGGAAACGACTTCGCCGCCCGGCGTGCGCAGCGACACGCTATAAATGTCAATCCGGTTTCCCCACAACTCCATGCAGAATCCTTTTGTATTTTCTTCTACGCGTAATTCGACTTCTTCGGGTATGGAAGCGCTGTAATGATGTTCTTTGTCCCCCTCATTGCCGCCACAGACGACCACCGCCCTGCTTCTTCTGGCGGCAATTTTGTTCAGATAAACGCCGAGAGGCGAGCTTCCGGCATGGTCCCCCATATTCGTCCCGATTCCCAACACAATGACGACCGGCCGCCGGAACACGATTGCCATATTTTCCAGATATCTGACAGCCTGCATAATATCATTTTCCTGATAAGCTTCGGCATCATCCGCCACCAGATAATATTCCCGCAGGTGTTTTTTGGCGTCTTTCAGTTTCACGACCGCAATATCCGCTTCCGGAGCCGCTCCCCGAAAAGTCAGTCCCTGGTCCAGAATGCTTCCCGCCGCCGTCGATGCCATCGCCGTGCCGTGTCCGTTCTCATCCGTAGTCGGAACGACATCGAGAGGATTTTGACTCTGCAGCGCACGGTCAATCTCCTCTCGTGTATATTCCGTTCCGTATAAAAATCCTTCCGGCGGCTCTCCGCTCTGTATCGTCTGGTCCCATATGGACAAAATCCTGCTGCCGCCCGATTCATTCTTAAATACATCCAACTGGTATCGGATTCCCGTGTCTATAAACCCGATTATCGTTCCGGTTCCCTTTAGTGAAAGCGGCGGGCCCTGTATCTGCAAATTTCCGGTCTCCACCAGGCTTTCCGCCTCAAAAGTCTGCATCAACCCGTATAGTTTCGGGATTGCCGCATAACTGTAGATGCCTATGGAAAGCGGCGGCAGTTCCTGCCGATTAATATGTGCCGTACCAAATTCCTCATCAATTGCGTCATAGCAATAATCGAAATTTAATCTCTGCAAATCTTCTTCCGGCAGCACATAGTCGATTATCACGTCCGCATAGTCGTTGGATAAAATCCTGTCCTTACATGTCATATCATATCTGCGCTTTCACTGTCTCCTGCTTACTATATGATATGCGTTTCTCCTGTCCGCGTCCCGCGGCCTGATATTTTCATCCTGATATCGCTTTTATGATTCCGCGCTGATAACACGCAATCCATCCGGATTCGCCGCACTTCCGCTTCGGATATCGATAATCGGCCCGCCCGTGCCTTCCACATATTCCCGGGTAATGGTAATCCTTCCAATATTGTCGTCTTTTGGAATCTCATACATAATATCCAGCATAAATTCCTCTATAATGGCGCGGAGCGCACGCGCGCCGGTATCTTTTTCCATTGCTTTTTCCGCAATCGCCTCAAGCGCTCCGGTGTCAAATTCCAGTTTCACTTCATCCAATGCGAGCAGTTTCTGGTACTGTTTTAAAATCGCATTCCGGGGTTCGCTCAGAATCTTGACCAGCATTTCTTTACCGAGTCCTTCCAGCGTAAAAATAATGGGAAGACGCCCGATAAATTCCGGAATCATGCCGAACTTTTTGATATCCTCCACCGTCACCCGGCTCAAAATATTTTTCTCTTTATCATATTTGTCGCGCAGCTCCGCGTTATAACCGATAGAGGTCTTTTTGTTCAGACGTTTTTTGATAATCTCGTCCAAATCCGGAAACGCACCGCCGCATATGAACAAGATATTACGGGTGTTGACTGTCGCAAGCGGAACCATGGCGTTTTTGGAATTGGCCCCCACAGGCACTTCGACTTCGGCGCCTTCCAACAGTTTCAGCATTCCCTGCTGTACGGATTCTCCGCTCACATCTCTGGAATTGGTATTCTTTTTCTTGGCAATCTTATCGATTTCGTCTATAAAAATAATGCCCTGCTCAGCCCGCTCCACATCATTGTCCGCCGCCGCAAGCAGTTTGGAAACGACGCTTTCGATATCATCGCCGATATAACCGGCTTCCGTTAAAGATGTTGCATCCGCGATGGCAAGCGGCACATCCAAAAGCCGCGCCAGTGTCTTGACAAGATAGGTTTTACCGCAGCCTGTCGGCCCAATCATCAACATATTGGATTTCTCGATTTCTATTTCGTCCATCGTTCCGGTAGCGACTCTTTTGTAATGGTTATAAACGGCTACCGACATTACTTTCTTGGCATGCTCCTGCCCAACCACATAATCGTCCAGCTTCGCCTTAATTTTATGCGGCGGCATAATGTTCTTAATATCGATGACCGGAACATTTTCCTTTGCTTTTTTCTTTTTCTTGATTTTCTGTTTATTCGGAATGCCGCCGTCTCCCTGTAAATCCGCCAGATTGACAAAACTGATATTGGGAAATCCTTTTCCGTTACTGAAATCCCCCATATTGCCGCCCAGATTTCCGGGATTATTCAGCATTCCCTGATAATCAAACTGGCTGACCGTATCCATCGTCTTGTGCATGCAGTCGTTGCAGACACAGATATGATTGGGCAGTTTAAACATCTTCCCCGCTTTGCTCTCCGGCCGCCGGCAGATAAAACAGACCTCCTCGTATTCATCCTGCCTGTCATCCTTCTGACTAGCATCGGCTCCTGCATCCGGCGCCTTTGCCGACACAATATCCGTATTTCTTCCGCTTTCCGTTTTATCCGGATTTCCGATATCCTCTCCATCCGTCCGGCCGCTCACCAGCGCTTTCTTTTCCGCTTCCACATCCTCCAGTTCCCTGAAATCCCAGTTTTTCTTTATTTCTTTATTTTCATCCATTCGTTCATCGTCACGCATCATCTATTCATACCATACCTTTCCCGTCATGTCCGGATCTGACCCGAAAACGCTCAATCGCGGATTCTCTTTTTATGATAGTATAAATTACGGATTCCCACAAGTGAACTTTTTCTAAAGAAAATCTATCCTGTAAAGAAAATCCGCAAGACCCTTTTTAATCGGACCTTACGGATTTTCTTTGCTTTTACTGTTCTACTTTATTTCCAAGTGTAATATCGACTGTTTTGCTCTTATAGCCTCCGCTGTCAATCGTCATAACGGTTATTTTCACCGTATCGCCTTTGGCATAGTATTCCAGCTGTCTTTGCAGCTCATCCATGGATGAAATCTTAATGCCGTCGAACTCTGTAATGATATCGCCTTTGGTCAGCCCCGCTGCCTCAGCCGCCGTATTTTCATATACCTGTGCGATATAAACGCCCTCCGGCATGCCATAGGTGGACGATACTTCGGTCGTCACGCTGATTCCGGAAATGCCCAGGAATCCTCTCTCTTCTTCCGCTACTTTGTTCTTTGTTTCCCGCAGCATCAAATCCGCGATAATCGGGCTTGCCGCGGAAATCGGAATCGCATATCCCATGCCCTCGATAACGCTGCCGCCTATTTTATTGGAGTTGATTCCGATAACTTCTCCTTTCATGTTCAAAAGAGCGCCGCCGGAATTTCCGGGATTAATCGCCGCATCCGTCTGAATGAATGTGCCGGTGCTGCCATCCGAAAGTTCCATATCTCTGTCCAATGCGCTGATAACGCCGGTCGTTACGGACTGACCGTAACCGAGCGAATTTCCGATTGCAATCGCGGGTTCACCGACTTTCAGGGAATCCGAATCGCCCAACGTCGCGATAGCTATCTGGTTCAGTGTGGAATTCAGTATATTTTCGGTCGGCACGGCAATAATTGCCAAATCCATTTTGGCGTCCGTTCCTTTGACGGAAGCCTCCGCTTCGCTGCCTTCCACGAACTGTACCATTAGTTTATCCGCATCCATAATGACATGGTAATTGGTTACGATTAAAAGCTCGGAATCGTTTTCGCCGACGATGATGCCGGAACCGCTGGCTTCCGCTTCGCTGGTCATCGCCTGTCCAAAATAAGACATCGTTTCCGTATAGGTATTGCTGATGGAAACAACCGAAGGCATAACGGCCTTCACCACGCCTGAAACATCCTGAACTGCCGCCATCTGCGGCGCCGAATCCAATGTCATCTTAATATCGGAATCCTGTGCGGCATTCGCTGCGCCGTCATTTTCTTTCTGTGAGGAATCCGTTGTTTCGCCGCTGTTTTCCTGTCCGTCTTCGGATAAAATTTCTCCGGCCTCTTCTCCTGCTTCTCCCTGTTCATTTACTTCCGCGCTGACGGCCGCTTCCGTTTTTCCTCCGTGCAGCATTCCCGTTGCCGCCTCTACCGCATAAAACCCGAGCCCCGCACAGATGCCAAAAAACAATCCGAGTGAAACGCTGACCAGCGCTTTCTTGAAATAAATATTGTTTCCGCTCTTTTCTTTTTTCTTCTTATCCTCTCCGTTCTGCCCGTAATCGCTCGGATAAGTATTCCCGTACTGATAGCTTCCCGCATTCTGTCCGGTGTTCTGGTTCTGATACATTCCGGTATGATATCCATAATCTCTGCCAGCAGAGCCAAAATAACTGTTTGCCTGACTGGCATTTCCATAGGCATCCCCCGGAACCGGTCCATTCTGTGGAGCCTGCGCATTCTGTACGTTTTGCACCGTCTGGGAAGTCGGGGAACTTTGTACGGCCTGGGAACTGAAAATTCCTCCCGTGACCTTCAAATCCGTATTCTGCTCCGTGTTCATACCATTCTCATGATTTTCATTCGGAAAATTATTATCATACATCGTAAAGACCCCTTTCCTGCTTTTCTTTCCTGACGAATAAAATCGCCTGTGAAAGATTTTCTTTCAACCTTCAACTTATGAACACAGTATAGCTTCGAATTGTGTACAAAATGTGATAAAAGTTTTTCATTTTTGTGTTTTTATGAAAAAATTTTAACAGCTCCAGACATCACTCAACCGTCACTGATTTCGCCAGATTACGCGGCTTATCCACATCGCATCCTTTTCCGACCGCTACATAATAGCCGAACAGCTGTAACGGGATAATTGCGAGCGAATTGGCAAAATAAGGATTTGTCTCCGGAATATAAATAACATAATCGGCTGCTTTCTCGATTTCTTTATTTCCTTCACAGGTAACCGCCAGCACAAAAGCGCCCCGCGCTTTAACTTCAACCATATTGCTGATTGTTTTGGCATATAAATCAGGCTGTGTTGATACCGCCGCTACGAGCGTTCCTTCTTCAATCAGAGAAATTGTGCCATGTTTCAGTTCTCCCGCCGCATACGCCTCCGAATGAATATAGGAAATCTCTTTGAGTTTCAAAGACCCTTCCAGGGAAATCGCATAGTCGATGCCCCGCCCGATAAAAAAGATGTCTTTGGCGCCGATATATCGGTTGGCAAATCTCTGAATCCGCAGTTTATTATTCAACAAAAGCTCTATCTGGTCCGGAAGCCTCCGCAAGTCAGTCAACAAAGCCGAAAACTCTTTATCCGTAATCTTCCCCCGCGCCTTTCCGAGCTTCATCGCCAGCAGATAAAGCGCAATCAGCTGCGCGCTGTACGCCTTTGTTGTCGCTACCGCAATTTCCGGCCCGGCCCATGTGTACATAACATTATCCGCTTCCCGCGCAATGGAACTTCCTACCACATTGACGATACCGAGCGCTTTAAATCCTCTCGCCTTTGCTTCCCTGAGCGCAGCCAACGTGTCGGCTGTCTCTCCGGACTGACTGATAACGATAACCATTGCGCCCTCTTCCAGAATCGGATTCCGGTAACGGAACTCCGAAGCAAGGTCTACTTCCACCGGAATCCTTGCCAGACCTTCCAGCACATATTTCCCTGTCATGCCCGCATGATAAGCGGAGCCACAGGCAACAATGTGCAGCTTCTTGATTTCCCGCAGTTCTTCGTCCGTCATATTCAGTTCTTCGATTACGACTTCTTTCCCTTTGACTCTTGGAGTCAATGTGTCGGAAATCGTCTTCGGCTGCTCATACATCTCTTTTAACATGAAATGTTCGTAGCCAGCCTTCTCCGCCGCATTCGCGTCCCAGTCGATAGTAACTGCCTCTTTCTCGATTTCTTCTTCATCCACCGTGTAGAAGTGCATATGGTCGTCACGCAGCCTGACTACTTCGTGATTGTCCACATAATATACTTTTCTCGTATATTTCAGGATTGCCGGTACGTCGGAAGCGATAAAGCATCCTTCCTGATTCTCGCCTACAATCAGAGGGCTGTCTTTTCTCGCCGCAAAAATCTGGTCAGGGCAGTCCGCAAACATGATGCCGAGCGCATAGGAACCTTCCACGCGATGCAGTACCTTTGTTACCGTTTCCAACGGATTTCCTTTATAATAGTAATCCAGCAGATGCGCCAGTACTTCGGTATCCGTCTCGGAGACGAACTGATAGCCCTTTCCTGTCAGTTTCTTTCTGAGCTGCAAATAGTTTTCGATGATGCCGTTATGGACGACCGCAATCGTTTCCGCCTTGTTGAAATGGGGATGCGCGTTCACATCGCTCGGCGCCCCGTGAGTCGCCCATCTCGTATGGCCGATGCCGCAGACTCCCGGCATGCTCTCGCCGCCCCGCGTCAGATTTTCCAAAATTTTCAGACGACCGGCAGATTTCTGGATATTTATCTTCTCACCGTCAAAAATCGCCATCCCGGCCGAGTCATACCCCCTGTACTCCAGCCTCGCCAGACCGTCCAAAATAATTGGCGCCGCCTGCTCCTTCCCAATATATCCGACAATTCCACACATACAATCCCCTCCTGATTTAAAATAATGCAGACCAACTCTCCATCCCACGGAAGAATGGCAAAGCCATTCTTCCAGGAATGATTAGATTTTCTTAGATACTGTTTTTTAAGTATCTTAGAAAATCTTCATTCCTTATGATTCAGATTTTCTTAGATACCGTTTTCTGGTATCTTAGAAAATCTTCATTCCTTATCCTTTATTCCAGTACTCCCGGTTCGCCTTCGCCGAGCATTTCACGACGAGCGCCTTCGGCAGTTGTTTATAACGTTTTCCGAGCTGATATCCCATATATTTAAAACCGCTCTTCACGATAAGGCCCGGAATCTGCATCCACATGTTCTTTTCTTTTAAATGGGCCGCCGTCATCTTCACAAGCCGCATTCCTTCCGATTCGGATGAAACCGTAGAGAAGATTTCCGGGTGGTCCGCCTGGGAAACCCCTAAATCGAAATTTCTGTGAAACTGCTCGCCGCAGCTGTAATCATGCGAATGGTATACTTTCGCCTCCGGCTGATAAGCAATCCCATATCCGGCCTGAACGGCATTCGCGGCATAAATCATATCTTCATTAAATATCGTATGTTTGATAAAACCGCCCAATGCGTCGAAAATATCCCGCTTATACGCGGCGCATACATTAGAACAGAAAAAAGTCTTAATGCCGAGCTTTTCGATATCATCTTTTGTCTTGAGCGCCTTCTCCGGCGGATAATTAAAATTTCTCGTAAACTTTTCCACTTCCGAACAGCTTTCTCCCGCAAGCTGCCTGCCATAGGCTGCCGCAGCATTATCCTGTTCCAGCGCCTGAAGCAGTTTTTCAACCAGAAATTCATCCGCCGGGACTGCATCCTGTGTCATCATAATAAAAACAGGCGCTTCCGAACAACGGACGCCGCTGTTTCTTGTCCGTCCGTGGTCGAACTCCCGTCTGGATAAATGTTTTATCTGTATGTTTTTATATTTTTTGGAAAAAGGCGTGCCATAAGTCAGTCGGTCAAAATACTTCTGTTCCGTATTCATAATAATGATTTTATTGACCGGAACCGTCTGATGAGCCAGTTTCTCCATTAAGTCCAAAAATTTCTGGTCCGGCTTATAAGTCGGGATGATAACATCCACTTTTTCCACAAATACTTTCCCCCATAATAGCATGAAAGGGCCTGAAATAGGCCCCTTTGCTTTTTCCGTTAAGTTAATTTAAAGTTTTACCCGTATCAGCTTCAATTTTTTTACTGCATTCCTGAACCATTGCAGACGGCGTATATTCATAATCATTAAACAGGAACTGGTGCAGCCATTTTACGTTTTCCTCCAGATTGACCGGAATAACGCAGTCGCCCTTCTCGCCGAGTCTGCCTGTCGTTCTGTTCTCTTCCCGCGGGAAACCCGCCGTTTCTGTAATCGAATAATTGCTGACATCGGCCAGGAGTGAAATAATTTCCGTCAAATCCAACGACGTATAAACTTCACTGAATACATTGGTCGCGATATCGCCGAGCGCCGTCGGAGAAGCTTTTTTCGCCTGCTCCGCTACCGCCTGCAAAACCTCTCTCTGATGCTGCGCACGCATAAAATCACCGCCGGCAATATAACGTATACGGCAGTAACCGGTAGCCTGTAAACCGTCAAGAAGCTGATTTCCCGAAGAAGTCACCGGCGTATAGGAACGTTTCAAATCATCCGCAATACATAACTGATAGTTATTCAAATGGCTGATTTCGTTATCTTTTACATCGATATAAACGCCGCCGAGCGCATCGATTGTATCCGTCAGCCCTGCAAAACCTACCGTGACAAAATCCGTAATATTCAAATCCAGATTCAGATTCAGCATGCTGATTGCCATTTCCGGCCCGCCCTTTGCATAGGCCGCGTTACATTTATTATAGGTATCATTGCTCAGATTCAGATAAGTATCACGGAATACGGAAACAAGTTTGCATTCTCCGGTATCCTGATTAATGGAGGCAATCATAATCGTATCGCTTCGGGTGTCCTTTGTCAGAGAGCCTGTCGTCGAATCCACGCCGAACAACGCGATGTTCCGATATCCCTTCATTGTCGTTTCTTCTTTTTCTTTTACTGTGTCATTAACAATGATTTTTTCTTCATCCAGCTCCATCTTCCCGGACTTTGTACCCTGCTGTACCACCCAGAGAACGCCTACCAGAATTACCAGTGCAAAAATTTCTACGATGAAAAGGACAATTCTCCTGCGTTTCTTTTTTGCCTGTTCCTTCTTTTTCTTTGCAGAAGATTTTTTCTTTTTATGAGGTCTCTCATCCTCATATCTTCCGCCCGATGATTTACGGGAAGAGCCCGAAGACTTTTTGGATGGTCTTCTTTCGTCTTCATAATCATAGTCGTAATCGTAAGAATCTCTACTCTTCTTTGTCATATCTCGTACTCCCTCAATTCCCTTCTTCTGCGTTAAAAACCTGTGCCGCATAAAATATCACAAATTTCATATCACAAATTTCATATCACAAAATGGCACAACTACCATACACGATTATACTACATCTTGTAAGAATTGCAAGAATCTTGTGCCATATTCAGGAATAATTTAGAATTCCTTAATATTTTAAGGGGTTTTTCTTTTCTAGTAGTATGACTTTAACAGGCGTTTTTATTTATGAATCCTTTAAATATTGTCAGAAACATAATTTTAATATCAAAGGAAAGCGTCCAATTCTCAATATAAAAAATATCGTATTCAACTCTTCGTTTAATCGATGTATCACCGCGGTAACCGTTAATCTGCGCCCATCCCGTAAGCCCGGGACGAACCTGATGTTTCACCATGTACCTCGGAATCTCCTCTTTAAACTTCTCTACAAACTGCGGCCTTTCCGGTCTCGGCCCCACAACGCTCATATCTCCTTTTAAAATATTAAAAAGCTGCGGGAGTTCGTCCATACTCGTTCTCCGAAGGAGCCTGCCGACTCTGGTGACACGAGGGTCATCTCTTACCGTCCATCCCTTCTTCTCCGTGTCCGGCTTCTGTACTACCATCGTCCGGAATTTATACATTAAAAAAGGCTTGTTGTGCAGACCGATGCGTTCCTGCTTAAAAATAATGGGCCCTTTGCTTCCGCATTTTACCGCAATCGCGGCGGCCAGCATAATCGGGGAAAAGAATACGAGGCCGAACAGGGAACAGACAATATCGATAAATCGCTTCGTAATCCAGTTCAGCGTATTGGTCAGCGGTACATAACGGATATTGACAACCGCAAGGCCCATCAGGTCTTCCGTGTACGGCCTGCTCGGAAAGAGACTGTTATAATCGGGAATGAACTTCGTGTGCACGCCTGATTTTTCGCATAAATCAACGATATATTCCAGCCTGTCATAATCATTCAGGGACAGGGTAATGGCAATCTCATCCAACTTATTCTCCGGTAAAATATACAGCAGGTTCTCTATTGTTCCGACTACTTTGACGCCTTTGTATACGGTTCCTCTCGGCACGGAATCGTCCAGAATGCCGCGCACCACATAGCCCCATTGCGGATTGGCGTTCAGCCTGTTGATATATTCTTCCGTGGCGCGGGAATAACCGACCAGAAGGATATATTTCAGGTTATAGCCCTTTTCACGGAGATATTGAAGCAGCGTCCGGATAATGGAACGGCTTATCGTCGAAAAGACGATGTTTATCACATAGAACATCGCTATCATGATACGGGAAAAGTGTATCTGTTTTATCGCATACCATCCCGCCATCAGAATGATGATTCCGACCGTGTTTGCCTGAAAAATGTTGAAAATCTCATACTTATGAACCGTCGCACGCTTTGGCGTATACATATTAAAATAATAATACAGCGCCAGATAACCGGGCACGATAAAATAAAGCAGTTCAAAATAAGTCTGCCATTGCAGCGCGCCGATATGCGGGTCATTGTCCGAAAACGGACCTGCAAATTTCAGATACCAGGCCAACGCATAAGAAAGAACGATGATAAGCGCATCTATCAAAACATGGAGCCTGTTAAAATATTTCTGGTTATCTTTTATCATAAGAATACCAATGCCTTTCTCTCAGTCTGCGATACTTGTGTCCAAAAGGCACAAATCAACGGCCGGCAAACCGCCTCAGCATGTTCCACCAGAGCATTCCCTGTATGCGGCAGTATGACCACAAATGCCGATGTTCATAACGCACCCTGCGCCTTCTCGCCTCAGGCTGTCCGCAGAACCGCACACCTTTCATCAGGCCGCACAGATACGTCTTTCCAAGCCCTTTCTTCATAAAAAAAAGCGTCTTTATGCCAAAACCTAGCAACAAAAACGGCGCATTTAATAACACCTGTAACGTTGGCATGTTTTTATAAATCAGGTATACGCTGTTGATAGCGGATAAATCCGTTTTAAACTGATTATACCGGGAGCCGGAAGATGCGCTTCCGACATGATACACGCGGGCTTTCGGCGCAAATACATTGCGGTATCCGTAAATCTGAGCCCGGTATCCCAGGTCAATATCTTCCAGATAAGCGAAATGTTTCTCATCCAGCATCCCAATCTGTTCAAAGACTTTCGTTCGATAGATGGAAGCCCCTCCGCAGGAAGCGAAAACAGGATAACTTTTCTGATACGCTTTTTCCGGCTTTCCCTTTCCGAGCGCAAACGCCCATCCGAGCGCACAATATAAGTCTCCGGCATCGTCAATCCGGCTCTTGTCCTGCATGGAAATCATTTTCGCGGAGGCGGAAAAAATACGCTTATCCTGTTCCATAACCAGCTCCAGCTCCCGCACAAACCCCGGCTCCACAATCGTATCGTTATTTAAAAAAATAACATATTTTGTGGTCGCCGCCAGAATTCCCGCATTCACCGCCCGGCAGAACCCCGTGTTCACCGAAAAGGAAATCAGCTCTATCTCCGGGAAGTCGTCGCAAACCATCTCGTAAGTGCCATCGGTGGAACCGTTATCGACCACGACAATCCGTGCGTCTTCCTTTTCCAGAGATTTCAGGCATCTCTCCAGATAATGCCGGCCATTGCAAGTCGGAATTACAATTGTCGATTTCATACTTAAATCTCCATTTAATTTATTTTTATCGTCATCCGGGAATCCCAGACAACAAGAAAGCCCATCTCGCGCGCTGCTCTGCCGAGCTCCATGCTCAGCTTCCCATATCCCGCTTCATCGCAGGAAATACCGGACACATCCGCCAATTTCATCTTTCCCGTTTCGATATATGAAACGCCTGTTATTTCTTCGAAAACAGGGCGCATTTTTTCACAAAGCCGCATGCAGCGGATGTCAACTGCCGCACAATCCTGCATAAGCGTCGCACGGTGGGTGCTGCCGCCGCTGTATTCTTTATGAAGCCCTTTATAAAGCCTGTTTCCTTCTTCGTCATAAATTCCAGACGTTATCTTATTATGCCTGTCCAAAATTCTGCCGCCGACAATCCCGACATCCTGTCTGACTGCCAGGATATCCGGCATATACATTATCCGGTAAAAACCAAGATGCAGGGAATGTGAAATCTGCACTTTCCATCCCCGGGAACGGCAGAAGTCTTCCAGTGCGGCTTTGCCCGCATCATAGGCGTACATCTTGCTCGCCGCATTATCCGCCGTAGACGCTTCGTGGCAGCGCCAGTGATACAGCACTGCCGGAACATGAACGATGTGCTCCGCAAGCTTCGGCGCCGGCATGGAATCCAGAAGTTCACCCACAATCCGAAGCGCCAAATCATAGTCCTGCGCGCCGTCATATTGTTTCTGCAATTTGAGTTTTTTCATACGGTCTGCGCGCACCATCATAAAGTGGCAGATATAGTTGTTTGATAAAATCAAATCAAGATTAAACTTATTTTTTATATGAGGAGTTCTATAACCAATGTTATTTTCATATTTATCTTCGTCGCTGTATACAAGAACTGGTGTTTTTTTATTTTCTCCCGTTTCTGCCGTGTTGATAGCCCGCGCCATCTCATAAAGCGCATCCGGGGTAAGCATATCGTCATGGTCAAGCAACCCGATATAGTCGCCCGACGCCGCTTCGATGCCGGCATTGGTATTCTCTGAAATACCGCCGTTCTCCGTCAGCCGCAGATAACGAATCCGGCCCTTTCCTTCTTCCTCCTGATATTCCGCCGTGATTGCCTTCACTCGGCCGCTGCTCCCGGCGTCCGCAATGACCAGTTCCCAGTTTTCATAGCTCTGTCCGATGACGGATGCAAACAGTTCACGCAAATAGCGTTCTTTCGTTTCATATGCCGGAACAACAATGCTGAAACGGTACGGAAAGCGTTCCTGTTCCGCCCTTTGGGCCGCGAGCCGTTCTTCATCCGGTTCTATATAAACATAGTCTGTCTTTTTTTCTTCTTCTATTCGTTCTTTTGCCGCATAAAAAGCATGGCGCAGACCGTTTTTCTGCAGATAATGGATTGTTTTTTTCACATTACTGATTTTTAAAATACGATTTCCCATTTTCTCCCGATAGTGTAGAATCGCCCTGAAATACCAGGACGATTCCACCTTTTCTCATCAACTTATCTTATAAATATGCTTTTAAATCTTCTGTCAGCTGCTGCAGCTTTGCTTCCGCATCTTCCAGACTGTTTCCTTTTACGCCCATATAGAATTTAATCTTCGGTTCCGTTCCGGACGGACGTGCGCAGCACCAGGAATCGTTTGTCAGGTCAAAATAGAGCACGTTCGATTTGGGAAGCCCTGTCTCGCCTTCTTCTCCAGATTCCAGATTCAGTGTCTTGCCCGTCGTATAATCTCTGAACTCTTTCACTTTCAGACCGCCAAAGTTCCTGGGCGGATTGCTTCTTAATTTATTCATCAGTTCTTCAATTTCTTTAGCTCCGTCGATTCCCTTCATGGTAATGGAATACTGGCTTTCTTTGAAATATCCGTACTTTTCATACAGCGTAATCATCTGGTCCCAGACGGTCTTGCCGTTCTTCTTGCACCATGCTGCCATTTCACACAGACACATTACCGCAACGATGGCGTCTTTGTCTCTCGCATGAGTTCCCGCAAGGCAGCCATAGCTTTCTTCCAGACCGAATACATAGTTGTCAGAGCCCGTCTGCTCAAACAGTTTTATCTGCTCGCCTATGTATTTGAATCCCGTCAGGACTTCGATACATTTTACTTTATAGTCTTCCGTAATCGCTCTTGCCATATTGGTCGTAACGATTGTCGTAACGAGCGCGGGATTCTCCGGCATTTTACCGGTCGCAGTCCGTTCTCTCAGAATGTATTCCGCAATCAGCATACCAGACATATTTCCGGTAAAAGGAATGTATTCCCCGCTCTTTGTATCCAGTGCGTAAATGCCGAGTCTGTCCGCGTCCGGGTCAGTAGCCAGCACAATATCCGCCTTTCTTTCTTTTGCAAGTTCAAGCGCCAGCGTGAAGGCTTTCGGGTCTTCCGGGTTCGGATAAGCGAGCGTCGTAAAATTCGGGTCCGGCATTTCCTGTTCCGGTACGACATAAACATTCTTAAATCCAATCTCGTCCAAAATTCTTCTGACAGGCAGATTTCCCGTTCCGTTAAACGGAGAATATACAATCTTGATATCATCCGCAACTTCCGCGATGATTTCCGGATGAATAATCTGCTTTTTCAGTTCCGCCATATATTTATCGTCGATTTCCCGACCGATTACCTGATAAAGTCCGGCCTTAACAGCCTCCTGTTTCTCCATCGTCTTCACATCATGGTAATCCGTCACGTTATTTACTTCCGTAATAATTTCCTGGTCTCTCGGCGCCGCTACCTGCGCGCCATCCTCCCAATAACATTTATAACCGTTATATTCCGGCGGATTGTGGCTCGCCGTTATCACGATGCCGGAAATACAATGAAGCTCCCGCAGCGCGAAAGATAATTCCGGTGTCGGCCGGAGCGAATCAAACACATAAGCCTTAATGCCGTTCGCCGCAAGGCAAAGCGCCGCCTCATCCGCAAACTCCGGTGACATTCTTCTGGAGTCATAGGCAATCGCCACACCTTTCTCTTCACCGCCCTGCTTTTTAATATAGTTCGCAAGTCCCTGTGTCGCTTTACGGACGGTATAGATATTCATGCGGTTTGTTCCCGCTCCGATGACGCCTCTGAGTCCGCCGGTGCCGAATGCCAGTTCCTTATAAAAGCGGTCTTCAATTTCCTTCTCATCATCTTTAATCGCCTGAAGTTCATTCTTCGTCTGTGCATCGAAATAAGAATCTTCCAGCCAGAATGCATACTGCTCTTTGTAACCCATTTCTTTTTACCTCCATCGTTATTCTTTCCCCGCATACAGCGCTATAATCTGCATACTGCAATACTTTGCGTATTAGTATAACACATTATCTTCAAATTTTCAAAGCAAAGTCGCTTCTGTCCAATGAAAAATTCGGATTATAATACGGGTCTCCTTCTTTCAATACTTTACGCCATTTTACGCGAAAACGCTCCGACTCATCGTTGTAGCGCCGCGCCCGTTCTCCCTCATTATCCAGGCCTCTCGACATGGATTCATAATGATAAAGTTCCGCAAAAGGCGTAAACACATTCAGATAGCCTGCCTCCCGGATTCGCAGACAAAAATCCACATCGTTCAGCGATACCGCAAACGACTCATCCAGACCGCCCACTTCGTCATAAATGCTCTTTTTGACCATCAGACATGCACCTGTCACGGCTGTCATATTTTGTACATAGCACAATCTGCCCATATAACCGAGATTGTTGCTGCTGACACGGTAATGCGTATGTCCAGCGGTTCGATGCGCGCCAAGACCGATGACGACGCCCGCATGTTGAATCGTCTTATCCGGATAATACAGTTTGGCGCCGACCGCTCCCACATCATCGCGCTGCGCGTACATTAACAGTTCTTCCATCCAGTCAAGCGTAATGACTTCCGTATCGTTGTTCAGCAAAAGCACATAATCGCCGGCCGCACAGGACACGCCCAGATTATTGATACGGGAATAATTAAATTCTCCTTCATACGTCACAATCCGTATCTGTGGATTTTTCCGCAGTTCATCATAATAACGGAAAATTTCACCGTCCGTACTGTTATTCTCCACAACGATAATTTCATAATTATCATAACTGCTTTTTTCTATAATGGAAGCGATACAGCGTTTCAGGTCTTCATAGTGGTCTTTGTTCGGAATGATAATGGAAATCCGGGGAGCCCCCTGAATTTCATATCGAATCCGGTAGATGGTATCAAAGGCTTTCGTCGAAGTTATCTCAAAGTTCTCATAGCCAAGCCGCTGCAGATGGTCCGCCACGGCCCCCTTGCCTGCCGCAATGCAATATGCTTTGGCATTCAGGTCGGCGGCTACGCTGCCCTTATGGGAACGCCAGTAATACAGCAGTTTCGGAATATGCACGATATGCTTCGCCTGCGCGGTCAGACGCAGAATCATATCATGGTCCTGGCTGCCGTTGAACTGTGGTCTGAACAGCTCCGTTCCTTCCAACAGTTTTCTGTCAAACACGCTGAAATGACAGATGTAATTATTTGCGCGCAGATTGTCGATTGCAAAGTCAGGCTTAAAGTGGAGCGTAATCATATTGTCAATGCTGTTTCCGTGAAATGTGGCTTCATCACAGTATATATAATCCGCACTTTTCTCACAGATTGCTTTCATATATTCATACAACACCGCCGGATGCAGCACATCGTCGTGGTCAAAAAGTCCGATGTATTCTCCGTTTGCCAGCGAAAGGCAGAAATTGGTATTTCCCGCAATGCCGCCGCTTCTTTCATGACGCCTGTATAGAATACGGCTTTCCGTGCCGACCCGCTCCCGCAGCTCGGGATGCGCCTGCAGATACTGTCTGTCCTTTTCGATATAGGCAAGACACATCTGCTCGACATAATCATGTTCCGCATCGGAATCATCCGTCAGGCAGAGTTCCCAGTTTTCGTAAGTCTGCGCGAGTACGGATTCGACTGCGTCCGTCAGAAACTTTTTCGGCGTATTATAAAGCGGAACCAAAATGCTGATTTTGATGTCCCGTGAAAAAATCGTTTCCCGCTGTTCCTGCGCTTCTTCCTGCGTCGGAAATCCTGCCGTGCCATGAGAAGCTTTCGCCTTCTTCTCGATTCGTTTGGCATCCAGCTTCCGGAGAACGCCTTTGACGCTTCCATAATAACCAAGCCGCTCTTTCGTTCTCTGCATCCAGTGCCAGGCTGCGCGCAGCGGCTTGGAAGCCTTCCAGAAAATACTCCCTTTAATACGGTTCAGTTTCTGCTCCAGGTCAGCCGCACGCCCTTCCGCATCCGCCAGCTTTCCGGCCAACACACGGCTCTTCTGTCGTTCCCGTTCGTAAGCGTCTTTATAATAACGTATGTCTTCTTTTTCGGTTTTCTCCGTATTTACGGTATCTTTCATTACTTATCCCCCTTTTTTGTTGTTCTGTGAATTGTTATTATCTTTATGTTTTATCGATTGTTCTTTTCTTTGTTTCTTGACATTATATCTTGATTTAATTTTATATTATTTAAACATGTTTTAATATCTTTATTGCGCCATTTCCAAACATGCGCAATTTAATTTTGACAATTTTTGCTCATTTTACGACCATTTCCTTGTCGGACCATGTCAGGAACTGTTGACCGCTATCGGAATCCGTCACCAGCATTCCGATGCGCCAGACGCCGAAATGCAGCTTTTCCTTCTTGATACGAAGTGTAAATCCTGCCAGCGAAATGTTGACTTGTCCGGTTAAAACGGCTTCTACATCCTCCCTGCGCCAGGGATTGGGAGAGGCCATGCAAAATGTACCGTCAGGCCGCTGAAATACGACGTTTCTTGTATATTTCGCATTGTCTTCTCCGGGGAGATAGCTCCACCCCATCACGAACATGATATCCGGTTCTTCCAGATGAATTTTATGCTGTTCTTCCGCCCGGTCGATGGTCAGCTGCAGCCGCCCCTTCTGAGCCCGTGCAAGATTTCCTGCATCTGCCAAAATCAGTTCTGTCGTTTTTAAGTTCTCTTCATAATCAAATTTAAAATTACATGCGTAACGAGAAGCATTGTCAATCAGGCTCTTATGATAGAAGCCATCCCATCCTTTCATGCCCGGATGCCTCGCATACAGATTTTCTTTCTCATGAAGAAGTCTTTCCCATTTTCCTTCGTCCTCTTCATCCAGTCCTCTGCTCAACGACTCATGATGATACAAAATGGCATCGTTGCGAAGCACGTTATAGTATCCAGCTTCAACAAGCTTAAAGCAAAAATCCACATCATTATAGGCTACCTTCATGGATTCTTCAAAGCCGCCCACTTCTCGGTATTTCTTTTTTGCTATCATAAGACATGCCGCCGTAACGCCGATGACATCATATGCCACCTGATTGCGGCCATAATAATAACACCTGTCATCCGGAAAAGTTATCAGCTTATGCGACGGACCGATGTCCAGATTGGTTATGCCTGCATGCTGAATCGCATCGCTTCCGGCGTACCACAGCTTGGCCCCCACGGCCCCCGTATGAGGCTGTCCCGCCTGTCCGGCCATGATATGAAGCCAGTCCTTCTCGATAATTTCGATATCGTCGTTTAAGAACAGCAGGTAGTCTCCCTTCGCTCTGGCCGCCCCTCCGTTGCACATGGCGGAGAAATTAAATTCCATCGGCTCGTACAGATAAAGAAATCCGTATTCCTGCCGTAATTCTTCCATACGATTTTTGTTTTCCGGCGAACTGCCGTTATCCACGACAATCCATTCATAATTTTGATATTCCGTTCTCTCCCGGAAAGAAGAAAGACATTTCTCCAATGTTTCCGGATGGTCTTTCGACGGAATAATGACCGATACCATACCGCATCGTCCATCCGGCACGCCTGTTCCGGTTTCTGCGCAGTCCTGTGCGCCCTGCGGCACATCATAGACCACATGATAGATATCCGGCTCCGCGCCGCTTTGCAGCGTCGCCCGAATGCCTCTCCTTTGCAGCGCGGTCTCTCTGACCGCCGAAAACGCTTCTCCGCAGCCCGTCATATCCCGGCCCCGCTCCAACGCCTCCTTTAACAGGTTCTCAACTGTTTCCAGTACATCCTTCCCCTGTTCCTCTGTCTCCCTGAGCCGTTCCGCTCCCGCCTCGTCCGGCTCATAACAGTTGTGAAAAAGCACTTCCTCTATATGGGAGATGCCGGATTTCGATTGATAAGCCGTTTCCTCCAGCCGCAGACAGAAATCATAAAAAATTTCCGCGGATATCCGTTCCTTTTTTTCCGCCGGCAGCTCCCGTATTTCCTTCAAAAGCTCCCCGCACGCGGATTTCCTCACAATAACCATATGCCCCAGACAGCAGAAAGAAAGCATCGTATCCGGTGACCAGCATGGTTTGAACCAGGGGTGCATCCGATTCGAAAGATTCTTCCAGTAATAATCTTCATCCGCATAGGCAAAAAGGCAGTTCTCCTTTTCCAGAAACCAGCTTTGGGCCGTTTCAACCGCTCTTTCGTCCAATATGCCGTCGCCGCAGACGACAATGCAGATATCCGTATTCTCCGGCTCTATCATCCGGAATCCCTTTATCCGCATATCGCAGATTGTATTTTCTTCCGGGCGGCATCCTTCCGTTTTCGCAATCCATTGCAGATAGGAATGCTTCTGGCGGAATACCTCCTGTTCGTAACTGCGGCGCACTTCCGTTGCTCCTGCCGTCTGTACTTTCCCGGCCGTGTCCTTTCCGGCCGGCCGCCCCGCTTTCAGCGCATGATAGCATTTTCTTACGGGCGCGGACGCTTTCCAGAGCGCATTGCCCTGAATGCGCTCTAATCGAAAGGCCAAATCCGCTTCTTTCGCTTCCGCATCCGCAATTTTACCGGCAAGGACCGTATTTTTCTTTTTTTCTCTCTCAAAAGCGGCGCGATAATAAGCCGCCCAGTCAAATTTTTCCCCCATACTTTAAAACAGTCCTCTCTTCTGCATATGGCGCGCCGTCTCTTCGGGCACTTTTGTAACCTGCATGGAAACTTCCAGCACATTCTCCTGTTTCTGCTCCCACTCAGCCAGCTGCAGCGTAATATTCGGGTCCTGTGTGGAAAAAGCATAAACGCCTTCTCCTGTCCGAACACCGTTCGTCGCAAAGTTCTTCCCTTTCAGAGGAACAGGCTTGCCGTTCCAGCGAATCTCTTCCAGGTAAACGATGCAGAAATCGCTGCAAGGGTCGATGCGCAGCGCCTTCCGCTCCCCTTCGAACACAAGCCGGAATTTCCGCTCGCATCCCATGACTTCTTCCAGAAAAAAAGACTGCTCTTCTGAAAATCCCGTTCCTTTATCTTCATAGATTTGCACTTTTTCCTTTTGCTTTTCCGCCGGCGTGAGCATCGGCAGTTCCGACAGCGCGTATATGGGCTGGTCAATAACACCCCTTATTTCTTCCATCGACATTCGTTTCCCGGTCACATACTTCTGAAACTTCATTTCCTGCCGCCTGTAACCTTCTGCCTCGCTCTCCGTTATCCCAAGTTTTTCCAATATAGAATCAAGATTTAATTTATTCCGTTTTTCATCCTGCAATAAATAACAGTAGATTGCCCTGAATGCAATTTCTTTTGCTTCGACGGCCTTATCAAATGTCCACTCATAATCAATCACATGCCACTGTCCGTCTTCCGTTATCAGAATATTTGCAAAAATCAAGTCGTAGTCAGTGATTTCCATCTCTATCCGATAAGAAATCCGTTCCAGATATTCATCGAATAACACATGAAATTCTTCTAAATCATTCCGTTCCAGGCAATTATCCAGCAGCTCTTCCAGTGTTTTTCCATTCAAATATTCAAATGTGACAAATGTGTCATCTTTTGCCCTTTTACCATTAATAAAATCTTCATTTAATTTGCAGGAATTTATTTGGAGTTTTCCGCCCTCGAAACGTTCCGAAAGTTTCTCATACGCACGCTGTATTTGTCGGATATGTTCCTCCGCGCCTTTTGATAACGCATGTTTTTCCATTTGTCTGACGGCTTTCCCGTCGCGGACGGATTCGGTCAGCAGCGTTTTGATTTTAAAGTCTTCCGTTCGGTCATTGGAATATTTGGCATATTTGATTTCCGGCGCATTTCCCAGAAACATCAGATAGGAGTTGGAAAACAGCGGAAATTCCTCTTCTTTGATTACCGTATCAAATACTCGTTTTTCATCGAACAACAGCAGCCTTTCTCTGTCAAAATTCCGCAGATTGGAGGAAAGCTCTCCCGTCCGCGGCAGACGGTCGTCCGAATAAAGGCATGTCATAAACTTATAATCGGGGTAGGGATAATACATAGCAATATCCGAAAAGCCGCATTGCCTTGCAGTCTTTAAGAGTCCGTTCCTCGTAAAAGTCCTGACAACGCCGCCCTCCGGATAGTCTTCCAGACTGCTGAACCATGTCCCGAGATGGTCTTCCTTACAGCCTGCCCAATATTTCAATCCCAGTTTATTTTCAATGGCAATTACAATACATCCGTTATTCTTTCTATGTTTCTCAATAATACGCAAAAAGTCTTCGTAGGGATGTTCGGATTCCATATAAGCCTGTGCATACTCGTAAACCCCGATAAGACAAATGTAATCATAATCATCGGGCAAGTCCGGTTCGATATCCTGAAAATTGCCGACATGAATCGTTACATTTTCACAATCCATGTGCCTGTATGCGTTAATCATACTTCTTTTGCGGGATAAGTCCACACAGGTTACTTCTCCGGCTTTTCTTGCCAGCGCTCCCGTTATGGCGCCGCATCCTGAACCAATCTCCAGCACTTTCATGTCTTTATCAATGGGCAGCCAGTCCACGATATTCTCCCGGAGCGCCGATAAATGATAGAGGACCGGCCAGCTCTTCCGTTCCTCAATAATACGCGGGTATTCTACCTCTGCATAATTTCTTGTAATTTCGAGCAGTTCATCCTCAACCGCTCCGTCACAATAGTAATCCTCCCCCGGATAATGTTTTAAGTCAAGCCTGACCTTTCCGATTTCTTCTATCATCCTTATAACCATGCCTTTCTCTCAGGTTTTTACAGACAAGCTATAAAATCTGAATCTTCGAGTTCATATCATAAAATCCGACCGTATCTTTATCCGAAATAACCGTCAGATTCAGCACATCGTACAGGCGGTGATAGACCGTAAAATCATCTCCTTCATAGCCGGTCACGCCAAGCGAAAGCAGATATTCTCCTCCCTGCAGATTCATATCCTGTGTAAAAATAATCTCTTTTTGTTCTCCTGCTTTCACTGACTCCAGGAAAGCCTTTTCAAACATCGTATTCGTTCCGGTGATTTCCGTCCCTTTGATGTTTTTTACCGTAAAGGCAAATACAGGCGCCGCTATATCCTCTTTCATATCCACTTTCATATGAATATGAAAACTGCTGCCTTTGAGAACCGCCGAAGTTCTCGTCCCTTTGTCATCCGTCATATAGTATTCTGAGATTATCGCCTTTTTAGAACCGTATTCCAGCAGGTCCGGATTCACATTCGCCGCTTTTCCGGATTTTTTCTTCTTTCCGCCCGCTGCCAGCGCACGAAGCTGTTCATCGTCCAGAAGCCGTTCCGCACCGGATTCCTCTATCGCATACTGGCCAACCAGCACCTGTTTATAGGTATCTATCATCTCTTTCGGATTTCCTTCGCCCAGTTTGACGCCCTGATTCAAAAGCACGACCCTGTCACAGTATTTGCTGATGCTGCTCAAATCATGACTGACAAAGACGATGGTCTTTCCCATTTTCTTAAATTCTTCAAATTTATGATAGCATTTTGCCTGGAAAAAGACATCTCCAACGGAAAGCGCTTCATCCACAATGAGGATTTCCGGCTCAATATTAATCGCCACGGCAAAAGCGAGACGGACGAACATACCGCTGGAATACGTTTTGACCGGCTGGTGGACATATTCGCCGATATCCGCAAATTCCAGAATGTCATTCATTTTTTCTTCGATTTCTTTTTCGGAAAAGCCAATCATCGTACCGTTTAAGTAGATATTCTCAATTCCGTTATACTCCATGTTGAAGCCCGCGCCAAGCTCCAAAAGCGCGGAAATCCGCCCATTCACGGATACCTCTCCTCTGGTCGGATTCAAAACACCTGTTATTATTTTTAAAATCGTAGACTTGCCGGAGCCGTTCGTTCCGATGATGCCGACAGTCTCTCCCTGACGTATCGTCAGATTGATGCCTTTCAGGGCATGATGTTCCGTATGCTTTTTGTTGCGGCCAAAACCGAGCGTCTCTTTTAATCTGTCGGAAGGCTTATTATAGAGTTTGTAAATTTTTTCCAGATTTTTTACCTGAATTGCAATTTTCTGTTCTTCCATCACAGTCCTCCGTTCTCACACAGCCTGATACCGCCGGGGCCGGCCTCGCCGGCAAGAATACTTATCACAATACATCCGCGAAATGCACCCGCAGCTTTTTAAAAATCAACGTTGCAATACAAAACAGGCTGATAGTAAATATCCAGAAATAGGTAGAAGAATAAAAATGCTCCCAAAACCAAGTTTCCCCATAGAGAGCGCTTCGATATCCGTCCACGATATAAACGAGCGGATTCAGTTTGAAAACTGTTTTCATATTGTCCGTCAGCATCGATATATCCCATAGAATCGGCGTCGCCCACATGCCAATCTGTAAAGCAATGGCGATAATCTGTTGTAAATCCCTGATAAATACGACAATCGCACAAGTCAGATAGCTCATCCCGAGTACAAGAAGGAACATACAAAAACTATAATATAAAATCTGTATCGTATAAATATTCGGATAATAGCCATAACCGATGGCCACGAGCAGCACAATGCAGACAAAAAACAGGTGGATGAACGTTGCCGCAATTGCTTTGATAATCGGAAGAATGCTGATATTAAAGACCACTTTTTTCACAAGATAATTATATTCCAACAGCGCCATTGTTCCCTGCGTAAGCGCCTCGGAAAAATAGAACCAGGGAACGAGGCCCGCCATCAGATACAGCACATATGGCACTTCGATTCCTCCCGCCACGAGCTGGCTTTTCGTATCAAAAATTTTATCGAATACGAGCCAGTACATAACGACCGTGACAACGGGCTGTGCCATCGCCCACAGCATGCCGAGATAAGAACCCGCGTAGCGTTTTTTAAAATCATTTTTGGCAAGCTTCCAAATCAGCCGTCTGCTCTGGAACAATTCGATTGGAATCGTTGTCAGCCCGTCATAAAAAATCGTAAAAATGACACAGGTAAAAGCAATCAGCACACAGCCGCTGACTTTTTTCATCTTTTCCGTCACCTGGTCCGCCAACGGGTTGTGGTGCATAATCAGCACAAATGCCAGAATCAGACCAAGCCCCCAGAATATTGCAATTGCCGCGGGCTTGGGAAAAACATATTTTTTTGTCGTCGTATCGTTTTCGCTCATTTCCTTACGAAATCTCCACTCTTATTTCCGATATTGTTCCGTAAACGCTCTGATACCGCCCCATTTGGTATCTTTTTCCGACTGAATCAGTTTCATACCTTCTTCCAACGGCCAGTCAATCCCGATATCCGGGTCGTTCCATAAAATTCCGCCTTCATCATTCGGATGATAAAAATCCGTACATTTATAGGCAAACTCCGCCATATCCGAAAGCACGAGAAAGCCGTGCGCAAAATTTTTCGGTATGAAAAACTGTTTTTTATTCTCCGCGGAAAGCCGCACGCCAAAATATTTTCCATACGTTTTGGAACCTGGCCGGATATCGACCGCCACGTCGTAAACTTCCCCTTTCAGCACCCGTACAAGCTTATCCTGTGGATACTGAATCTGAAAATGAAGGCCCCTCAATACGCCTTTTACGGAAGCGGACTGATTATCCTGTACAAATATCTGGTCGATGCCGGCCGCTTTAAAGTCCTCATACTGATAAGTCTCCATGAAATACCCTCTGGCATCTTCCAAAACCTGCGGCGTAATGACCTTCAATCCCTCTATTTCACATGTCTCTACTGTAAGTTTTCCCATTTTTGCAAGCAAACCCCTTTTCTGACACTTCTGTCTTTTTCTGACCTGTCATCTTTCTTATCTGCAATAAATTTATCTAATAATCGGCTCTTCCGCCGGTCGGCACATTGCCCGTATCGCCGTTCACGACTCCCGTATATCCGCCGGCTCCCATAGAATGGTCGATGGATGTATCAATATTCATATAACACAGGTTTAAATCCACATTCGTTGAAATGCCGTCAATCGAACCTTTGGAAGTATACTGCCACATATGATAATAACCGTCGTAAGAAGGCACTTCCGCGTATTCCGCAAGCCATGTGTGATAATCTGACAGTTCTGTCATATCTACTCTTTCGTTCAGCCAGTTAGCCGAAGCATAGATACCGGTCGCATAACCTGCGTTGGCAATCGTCTCCAGAAACGCCTTGTGAATCCTGGTTCTGTCCTCCGCATTCAGGTCGTCGGCCCTTCCGTTTCCGCCCGCGCTCTCGCTGTCGAGGAATACCGGATAATCCACGTCGTACTGTCTTATCAGACTGATAACCATACTGGCCTCTTCCACCGCTTCCACCTCGTTGACCGCCTGTGTAAAGAAGTACACGCCGACCGGAATATCCGCGTCAATGGCTCCGCGTATATTTTGCTCATACATCGGGTCGAGAATCAGGGAACCGCTCAAAGAACCGCGGTATCCGCACCGGATAATGGCAAATTCCACGCCATCCTCTTTAACCGCCTCCCAGTCAATGGTTTCATTCCATTTGGAAACGTCGATTCCTTTTTTCACATTTTCACCGGACGCCGCAAATTCGGTATTTTCCGTTCCGTCAGCCTCCTGCCTTGCCTCTTTTACTTCCGTATCTTCTTTTTCAACATCAATGTCGTCTTCCGTCAGCATCAGATATTCGATATCATCCAATACCCGATATTCAATTTCCTGTTTCACCTTAATCGTCATTACCGTATTGGGCACTCTGTACCCTTCCGCTTCGTTCAAAGATACGCCGTATTCCCCTGCACGCAGCTTATCGATATAAATGACGCCGTCCCTGTCCGTATCCGTATATTCGCCAAGTCCCTGAATCGATACGGTAAACGGAAAGCCCGATACGAGTTTCCCGCTGCTGTCCACAATCATAATACGCAAATCTTTGGCTACGGAACTCATAACAACGGACACGGCTTTTCCGGAATAGGTTTCGATGCTTTTATAATGCGTTTCCGAATCAAAAAAAGTCTCGTCCCGCATAAAAGCCTGCAAATCATTGCCTATCTGCTTATCTTCCGTCACCGGTTCTTCCACGCTGACAATCGTTTCTTCTGTCCTGCCGCCCAGACCAAGCTTTTCTTCAATCAATTCCCAGTTCATCATCGCAACGACAACCGTTATCATGAAAAACATCATAACGACCAGGAACAGGGTCCTTCTTAATTTCTTAGAGTCCATTGGCAACCTCTACAAGATACTGCCCATAGTTCGTCTTTAAAAGCGGTTCTGCCAGCTTCAGGAGCTGCTCCCTGTCGATAAATCCCCGCCGGAATGCAATTTCTTCGATACAGGAAATATAAAGTCCCTGCCGTTTCTGAAATGCCGCCACAAAATCGGCCGCATCAAGCAGAGAATCGTGATTGCCCGTATCCAGCCATGCAAACCCGCGTCCGAGCGTTTCCACTCTTAAAGTTCCCCTGCGCAGATATTCGTTATTAATGCTGGTAATTTCAATTTCACCACGCGCCGAAGGTTTGACATTCGCCGCGATTTCCACAACATCGTTATCATAAAAATATAATCCCGGAACCGCATAATTGCTCTTCGGATGCTCCGGCTTTTCTTCGATGGACAAAGCGACGCCGTTCTCATCAAATTCCACAACGCCATATTCTCTTGGATTTCTGACATAATAGCCGAAAATGGTCGCTCCTTTTTCTCTGGCAGCCGCTTCCTTGAGCACTCTGGAAAAACTCTGTCCATAGAAAATATTATCGCCGAGAATAAGCGCAACACTGTCTCTGCCGATAAAATCTGCTCCGATAATAAAGGCATCCGCCAATCCTCTTGGCGACTCCTGAACGGCATATTCCATTCTCAGACCGAGCTGTTCCCCGCTTCCGAACAGTTCTTTAAATACCGGAAGGTCTCTCGGTGTGGAAATAATGAGTATCTCCCGGATACCCGCCAGCATCAGTATCGAAAGTGGATAATAAATCATCGGTTTATCATATATTGGCATAATCTGCTTGGAAACCGCCTTCGTCAACGGATACAACCGTGTTCCCGAACCACCCGCAAGTATAATTCCTTTCATTTTATAACCATTCCTTTCCTGACCAATATTCACATTCCGGACATGCCGCCAAAGGCGGCGCAAACCTCCATGATTCCGCATCGCGGAATCTCAAATCCATGCGGAGAATGCCGTATTTCAGGCATTCTCCTGCGTGAGAAAAGTCTGCAAAGCAGACTTGGAACTTCTTCGCGAAACAGCCAAGCCTGGAAAACAGGCTTTAGCTGTATGAGCGATTAGAAGTTCTTCTCACGCTATACTTTGTACATCTCGGAATAGTATTTCTGATAATCCCCGCTCGTCACGTTTTTCATCCAGTCTTCATGTTCGAAGAACCACTGTATTGTCCGCCGGATGCCTTCTTTGAACATTGTCTCCGGCTCCCATCCGATTTCTTCCCGAATCTTGTCCGGCGCGATGGCATACCTTCTGTCATGGCCTTTTCTGTCTTCCACATAGGTAATCAGGTCTTCGCTGACAAGAGCTTTTCTCGGGTCATCCTCCGCCAGCATTTCCTGCAGTGTTTCGAGAATGATATGAATGATTTCAATATTCTGTTTCTCGTTATGGCCGCCCACATTATAAGTCTCAAACAGCCTGCCCTTTTCCTGCACCATGTCGATTGCCTTCGCATGGTCTTCCACATAGAGCCAGTCGCGGACATTTTTGCCGTCGCCGTACACAGGAAGTTTTTTCCCCTGCAGCGCGTTATTGATAATCAGCGGAATCAGTTTTTCCGGAAACTGATAAGGTCCGTAATTATTGGAACAGTTCGTGATATTGGCCGGAAAATGGTAAGTGTCCATATAAGCTTTTACGAGCATATCGGAACTTGCCTTGCTTGCCGAATAGGGACTGTGCGGCGCATAGGGCGTCGTCTCGTAGAAATATCCGCCGTCCTCTTCCAGAGAACCATAAACCTCATCGGTAGACACATGGAGGAATCTTTTATCCGCCTTGTAAGAGCCGTCCGGCAGTTCCCATGCCGCTTTGGCACAGTTCAGCATAACTGCCGTGCCGAGCACATTCGTCTGAACGAATACTTCCGGGTTTACGATGCTTCGGTCAACATGGCTCTCCGCCGCAAAATGTACGACTCTGTCGATGTCGTTTTCCTGAAAAATACGGCTGATGGTATCTTTGTCGCAGATGTCCGCTTTGATAAAAGTATAATTTTCTCTGTCTTCAATGCTTTTGAGATTTTCAAGGTTGCCCGCATAGGTCAGGGCATCCACATTGATAATTCGTATTTCGTTATCATATTTTCCGAACATATAGTGAATATAATTGGAACCGATAAAACCGGCGCCGCCCGTTACAAGGTAAGTTTTCATAGCCGTTGTCTCCTTTCAGCTTCCGCGACAGAATTATCTCTTGTAATTCTGTCGGACAAATCTGTTTCCCGTTACATTTATTCGCAGGCAAATTTGTTCGTCTTTCTTATTATAATAGAAGTATACACGATTTGCAAAAAAATTTAATAATTCAGGTAACTGATGTTCATATCCACGCTGCCGCTGATGCCGCTGATATTTCCTTTGGATGTATACTGCCACATATCATATCTGGTCGTCGTATAAGACGGCGCGCTCGCATACTGGGCAAGCCAGATTTTATAATCCGTCAGACTCCCGGCATTGATTTTGGATGTCAGCCAGGTCTTGTTGGCGTAGATACCCGCCTTGTATCCGGAATTTTGAATCGTCGCGCAAAATGCCCGGCAGACTGCCGTTCTCGTTGCCGCATCGATGGCATCTCCACGCCCGTTGCTCGCCTCTACATCCAGGAAAACCGGATATTCCAGTCCGTAGCCGCTCACCAGATTCAATGCCATCGAGGCTTCTTCTACCGCTTCCGCCTCATTGACCGCCTGACTGAAGAAATAAACGCCCACCTTCAGGCCTGCTGCCTTTGCCCCTTTGATGTTGCTGGCAAATTTAGGGTCTTCAATCAGCGCGCCCGTGGAAGAACCGCGGTAACCGCATCGGATAATGACATAGGAAACACCCGAATTTTTGACCGCATTCCAGTCAATGGAACCGTTCCACTTGGACACATCGATGCCAAGCACACCTGAATTGTTGGACATCCGTCCCTGGCTGTCAAAAGAATATTTGGCGCCCTGTATAATCTGTTCCCCGGTCACATAGTTTCCGTTTTTGTCGTAGAAATATGTGTGTCCGTCAATCGTCTGCCATCCTGTATAGAAGCATTCCGCGTTTGCCTTGCGCAGATACAGCCTTTTATCATTATAGTAATCCGCATAGACCGCTTCTACATATTTTCCTTCTTCGTTTTTGACATATATCTGATTGCCTTTTTTATCCTTTAATTTCGTAACCGTATCGCCCATAAAATTTTTGGTGACAGTAACCTGCCAGTCGGCTTTCGCGCCTCCGCAGGTTCCGGTAATAACGGCCGTCCCTTCCGACACGCCTGTCATAATTCCATTGCTGTCTATTTCTACGATTCCCGTATTATTACTGGTCCATGTAATAACGCCGCCTTCCGGCGTTGTCGTCCCTTTCAGCGTGCTTGTGCTCCCCTTCTGAACGGTATTGCTTCCTTCTATTTTTATGGCCGTATACGAAACCGTTGTTTCCGTAACGGAAACAGAACAATTCAGGACTGCCGCCGAGCTGCCGACTCTGACTGTCGCCGTAATCACCGCATTTCCTGTTCCCACACCGGTAACGACGCCATTGTTTACACTGGCAATCGGAGAACTGCTGCTCCATTCAACCGTATAAGGCGTATTTCCCGTAACGGCAACAGAGAGCGTCGCGCTTCCTCCTTTTGCAAGGGCAAGCGTTTTCGTATTCAGCGACGGATTCAGCGCGCTCAGTTTCTCCGCGTCCGTCGGCGCAGCAGGCTCAATGGGCACGGCCGGCTGCTCCGGACTGCCGCCCGGCGGCGTCGTTGTCGTCGGCGTGCTCGTGGTCGGCGTCTGTGTAGTTCCCGTGCTGGTCGGCGGCGTCTGTGTCGTTCCCGTACTCGTTGACGGTGTGTCCGTTGTTCCCGTGCTCGTTGATGGCGTGTCCGTCGTTCCCGTGCTCGTTGACGGTGTGTCCGTCGTTCCCGTGCTCGTTGGCGGCGTGTCCGTCGTTCCCGTG